>ERZ1504711.8-NODE-8-length-113477-cov-19.653101_pt1 | contig 113477 bp, 93 predicted proteins | sample MGYA00571816_ERZ1504711 | MGnify/ENA primary metagenome ERZ1504711 (study PRJEB39906, sample SAMEA3182046) | gut metagenome | biome: human; feature: gut; material: Stool; isolation source: human stools | place: Canada | collected 2011-11-15 ...
GCGCAAAGGTAGGTTTAGGGAACATGCGTGTCAAGGCGGAAAATAGAATGGTTACACTATATCAAATACAAGTTACCGAAAAGAATGTAATAAAGCTGTGGCAACTTCGAGGAAACGATACACACACATACGATATCACAAATAACTTACACAATGCTATTATTAAATTAGCCACAGATATTGCCAATATTAATAATTTAACAAAAGAAGAGCAAGAAACCATTTATGGAGTATTAGAAGGAACTATTAATCATAAAAATATTGAAAAATGAAATTTTTTTTTATTCCTGATAAAACTATTATTACAATATCAATATTGTGCGCAATAGGAATTTATTTCATGATAACTTATGTTATCAATGCACACAAATGGTATTCTACTATTCCTACAATTTTAGCAATTGGACTTTTCATCTTTTTTATTCTAAAAACACCTTATTGTACCTATATTGAAAAGGAAACTATTATTGTAAAACAAGTATTTGGCTCTATAAAAATCACTGACATAAAAAGCATTAAGCCTATTAAAAAAACAGATTTAGCAAATACTACTAGAGTACTTGGAAACGGAGGTTTTTTAGGATATGTTGGAACTTTCCACTCTCCTAAATTAGGTAAGTTTTATATGGCAGCTATAAATAAAAATGAATTGGTTAAAATTGTAACTTATAGTGGCAAAATTTATGTCATCAACTACCCACACTCTTTATTAGAAGACAGAATAAACGAATAACCTCTCCCTACAAATCCTCACTCAATATTTTTCTTATACAAATACTGATAAAAATCATATTGAGCACGTACTTTCGGTTCGTCAGGAGTACGTTTGAATATATTCTTCAGTTCCTTGTCTACCCAGCAAGCTTTCCAGTTAGCACGAAGCTGCATATCGAGCATATCTATTAATTCCTGCTTCAAGCTCTTGTCCAAAACAGGTGTTACAGCCTCTATACGGCGATACAGATTACGCCTCATCCAATCAGGAGAACCGATAAACAACCGCGGATCTCCATCATTACCGAAATACCATACGCGGGCATGTTCCAGAAAACTGTCGACAATACGGGTAACACGAATATTGCTACTGAACGACTCTCCGGGAACCAGACAGCATATTCCTCGTACAATCAGATCTATTTTTACCCCGGCCTCGCTTGCTTTGTACAGTTCGTCTATCATAGTGAGGTCTTGTAAAGCATTCATCTTAAGAATAATTCTCCCCTGCCTGCCAGCTTTAGCCAAAGCAATTTCATGATGAATCATACGTTTTAACTCCGGAAGCAAGTTAAAACGGGCTATCAGCAAACGTTTAAACCGAGGTTCATCCACTTCCTTACGCAAAAAACGGAACAGCGTATGCATATCTTCCACTATCACCCGATTGCACGTAAATAGCGCAATATCGGAATAAATCTTAGCTGTTTTCTCATTGAAATTTCCTGTACTTACATAAGCATAGCTACGTATTTGTTCCCCTTTTTTATTATAACGTAATACAAGTGCGACCTTAGCATGTACCTTGAGTCCCGGAATACTGTACAGTATCCTGATTCCGGCTTTTTTCATCAGTTCGGCCGTGGCCAGATTGTTTTCTTCGTCGAAGCGAGCCTTCAGCTCTACAAACACTGTTACCTGTTTACCGTTTTGCGCGGCAGCGATCAACGTATTGATAACTTCCGAATGTTCGGCTACCCGATATTGGGTAATCATAATCTCCCGACATAAGGGATCGTGAACAGCCTCGTAAAGAAAATGTGTAAAATGATCGAAACTATGATACGGATAATGCAACATCAAATCCTTACGAGCTATCCGGCGATACATAAAATTCTTACCTTCCAGTCCGGAAAGCCTCATCGGAACCGGCTTAGCCAAAGGCTTCAAATCTGGATTCGGATTAGGTAGTGAAGACAAATCTTCCAAATTCAAATGTTTATCTCCCGGAACCAGTTCCTCATTGTCGATAGAAAAAGCATCGGTCAGAAACTCCAGGAAATCAGCAGGCATCTTACGATCGTACACAAAACGTGCTATCGCTCCAATCTTACGCTTCTTAACTTTCTCTTTCAGTTTCTCCACCATATTTTCCGAAGGAACATCATCTACAAATACATCCGCATCACGCGAAATTTTACAGCAATAGCTGCAATCTACATCGTAGCCGACAAAAACTTCAGCAAGATTAGCCTTTACGATATCCTCCAGAAACATCAGATAATAATTATCACCTTGTTTGGGAAGTTCCACAAAACGAGGAACCTTGCTGTATGGCATCTTGATAATGAAATACTCCATCCGTCCTATTTCATGGCAACGTACCCGTACCGCCAGATACTGGCGTTTATCACGAAGAAACATCCTGACCTTCTCTTTTTCAATCTTTACCGGTTGCAAGTAAGGAAATACTTCCTCCATGAAAAAGCGATGTACAAAATCACGGTGAAAATCTTCCACTTCCCTTTTCGACTGATAAAAGATTATATGATTCTGACGAAGTCCAGGCAATATCTTCTGCTCGTAAATCCGGATTCTGTCTTCCAGTTGTGCATTGACTATCTCCGCAATTTTACGAATCAGCTCATGTGCCTGGTCTACAGTCATGTCTTCGCTTTTTCCACCGGAAGCAACAACTTTATGTTCGGCAACACGGACCTTATAGAACTCCTCCAGATTGGAGGAATAAATTGCAATGAAGTTTATCCGCTCATACAATGGCAAATCATCGTCATCAGCTTCAAGCAACACACGATGATTGAAGGAAAGCCAGCTTATGTCGCGATTGAAATATCTATATTGTTTTTCCATAATGCCATGAATCAAGGTTGAGTCAAAAATACTATCTTTGTCCGACAAAACCAAAGAAAAAATGACAAGAATCGGATTATTATCGGACACTCACGGCTATTGGGACGAACGTTACCTGAAATATTTTGATCCGTGCGACCAGATATGGCATGCCGGCGATATCGGTTCGATGGAGGTAGCAGAACGCCTCGCAGCCTTCCGTCCCCTGAAAGCAGTATATGGAAATATAGACGGACAAGACATGAGGCACACGTTTCCTGAGACAGCACGCTTCACTGTTGACGGAGCAGATGTACTGATGAAGCATATAGGAGGATATCCCGGTAAATATGATCCTTCTATCCGCTCTGTCCTTTTTGCCAATCCTCCCAAGCTTTTTATAAGCGGTCATTCACATATTCTGAAAGTGAAATATGACCAGACACTCGGATTACTGCACATAAATCCCGGAGCAGCAGGAATATACGGATTCCATACGGTCCGTACTTTAGTACGTTTCAGCATCGACAACGGAAACTTTTCCGACCTGGAAGTAATAGAATTAAACAAGTAATTGTTTGCCTGATTAAAAAAACTTTCCGAAATTTGTAACCGATTTTAAGCAACATCTTATATGAAAACTTATTTAGTAACAGGAGCAGCCGGATTTATCGGCGCCAATTATATAAAGTATATCTTAGCAAAACACGAAGACATTAAGGTTGTTATACTTGACACTTTGACTTATGCCGGAAATCTAGGTACTATTGCCAAAGATGTAGACAACGAACGTTGCTTTTTCATAAAAGGCAACATATGCGACCGTGAGCTTGCCGACCGACTTTTTTCAGAATATAAATTCGATTATATCGTAAATTTCGCTGCCGAAAGCCACGTAGACCGCAGTATAGAAAATCCACAGCTGTTCCTTCAGACTAATATCCTGGGAACTCAAAACCTACTGGATGCAGCCCGCCGTGCATGGGTTACCGGAAAAGACGAAAACGGTTATCCTACATGGAGAAAAGATGTACGCTATCATCAAGTGTCAACCGACGAAGTATATGGTTCGCTGGGTGAAGAAGGCTTCTTCACTGAAGAAACTCCTTTATGCCCGCACAGCCCATACAGTGCGTCAAAGACCAGTGCCGATTTAATCGTAATGGCATATCGTGACACTTATAAGATGCCGGTTACTATCACACGTTGCTCAAACAATTACGGTCCTTATCACTTCCCGGAAAAACTAATTCCGTTAATCATCAAAAATATTCTTGAAGGAAAACGCCTTCCAGTCTATGGAAACGGTACAAACGTACGCGACTGGTTGTATGTAGAAGACCACTGCAAGGCTATCGATCTGGTAGTACGCCAGGGTAAGAACGGAGAAATTTACAATGTAGGCGGACACAACGAAAAACAGAATATAGAAATCGTAAAACTTACCATTGCTACAATCCGACGTTTAATGGAAGAAGAACCTGCTTACCGCAAGGTTTTGAAGAAAAAAGAACTGGATGAAAATGGTGAAATCCGCATCGACTGGATAAACGATTCACTGATTACTTTTGTAAAAGACCGTTTGGGACATGACCAGCGTTATGCTATCGACCCGACTAAGATTACTCGTGAACTGGGATGGACTCCCGAAACTAAGTTCGAAGATGGTATTGTAAAAACCATTATCTGGTACTTGAACAATCAGGACTGGGTAAAGAGCGTTACTAGCGGTGATTATCAGAATTACTACGAAAACATGTATAAAAACAGATAAATATATTTTTATCTGAACTGCTATATAACAAAAAATGTCCCGCAGGATTTGTTTTCAATCCTGCGGGATTTTTTTGTCTTTATACCTCATACATACAATACATTATTATTGTCTTAGCAATCTATATTAACTTTCTATCAGCAAACTAACATTCTTTTGAGGCTCAAAATAGAAAATAACAGACTTACTTATATTGTATCCATACGTTAGAGTACAAAAAATCCCCTGCTTTAGCTTTATTCATGCTGATTATATGGCTAAAAGCAGGAGATTTTTTACTATTAAAGTTTCAACCTATAAGATTTTTACTTTATACTTTATTTTAAGACAAGTTCGGAAAGCTGATAAAACATCAGGAAAAAGCCTCATTTTTTTGTACAAAGAAGTACAACTTTTGTAGAAAAATAAAAAAAACATCAGCATGTTTTCTCTGTCTTTTCAGCAAAAATAAAAACACTTTCCCCTATGAATCATAAAAAGCTGTCAATCACTACTGTTTCAACAGATAAGCTTTAAACGACGTAAAGTCTTTTTGCATAGGTACACTTTGTTTTGTACCACGCATGAAAGCCTGTAGCTTTTCGGGTATCTTTACTTCTGTACCGATAATCGCTTCTACTGTTTGCAGGAACTTCGCCGGATGAGCTGTTTCAAGAAAGACTCCGTTTTCTTCAGGCTGCAAGTCTTCTGCCAAGGCACGATACCCACATGCACCATGAGGGTCGAGCAGATATCCGGTTTCTTCGTAAGTTTTCTGTACTGTTTCACGTATCTGTTCGTCGGTATAAGTCTCCCCACTAATTTCGGATGCTATAGCATCGTGACTACCTTCATATAAATCGAGGATACGGGCAAAATTACTCGGATCTCCTACATCCATAGCATTGGCAATGGTTGCTATTGAGGGGCGAGGACTGTATTCTCCAGTCTTCAGGTATTGATAAAAGATGTCATTACGGTTATTTGCCGCAATGAAGCGTTTCACGGGTAGTCCCATACGCTTACCAAACAGGCCGGCTGTTATGTTTCCGAAGTTTCCGCTAGGCACGCAAATCACCAAATTGTCTGCTTTTCCTTGCTTTTTCATCTGTGCATACGCATAGAAATAATAAAAAGCCTGAGGCAAGAAACGAGCCACATTGATAGAATTTGCCGAAGTGAGCTGCATATGTTCGTTCAGTTCCTTATCCATAAAGGCATTCTTTACCAGTGCCTGACAGTCATCGAACGTACCGTCTACTTCAATAGCCGTTATATTCTGTCCGAGTGTAGTAAACTGCTTTTCCTGAATCTCGCTGACTTTACCTTTCGGGTAAAGCACATATACATGAATCCCTTCTACCCCCAGAAAACCATTGGCTACGGCACTACCCGTATCTCCAGAAGTAGCCACCAGTACATTCACCTGTTTCTTGCCTTCCTTACGGATGAAATATCCCAACAAGCGTGCCATGAAACGTCCGCCTACATCCTTAAAAGCCAATGTAGGACCATGAAACAGTTCCAGTGAGTAAATATTGTCCTTCACCTTCACTACCGGAGCATCAAAGCTAAGTGTATCGTATACAATGTGTTTCAACGTTTCGGCAGGAACATCTTCACCGAAAAAAGCATCGGCTACACGATAAGCTATTTCCTGAAACGAAAGATTTTCTATCTCATCATAAAAAGACTGGGGCAAAGCCTTGATGGCACGAGGCATATACAAACCTTTATCGCCTGCCAGTCCACGTACTACAGCTTCCTCAAGTGTTGCGTCGGAAGCCTTCTTATTTGTACTGTAATATTTCATAACTCTCTAGTGTAAATTCATAAACTCATTCATAAACTCATCTTTTTCCATCGTACCGTATCCTCCTTCCCGGCAGGCTATTTCATCGTAACTCTGCACGCTATCGGGAGTAATACCTGGATAATAAATCAGGAAAGGTATCGGTTCGGCTGTATGTGTACGCAGTTCGCACGGAGTAGGATGATCGGGCAACACAGCTATCGCTACCGGCTCATCCCAGTTTTTTACTTCTTCGTAAATAGGTCCGACTGCACGGCTGTCCAGATATTCAATGGTTTTCAGCTTCAAGTCTATATCTCCTTCATGTCCGGCCTCATCACTAGCCTCGATATGCAGGTAAACAAAGTCATCAGTTTTTAACGCTTCGATAGCCGCCTGAGCCTTACCTTCGTAATTCGTATTGTAAAGTCCGGTAGCTCCCTCTACATCTATACAACGCAGCCCCGCATAACGTCCGATACCACGAATCAAATCGACAGCTGTAATGACCGATCCTTTATGAATGGAAGGGTATTTCTGTGATAAAGGTTCCATCTTCGGACGATACCCCGGACTCCACGGCCAAATGCTGTTGGCTGCATCTTTTCCTTCTGCCATACGCTTCTGATTGACCGGATGAGTGGCAAGCAATTCCTGCGATTTCAAAATCAAGGCATTCAGCAAATCGGCAGTTTCTTGTGCTTCCGGACATAAGGCTTTTACCAGATTCGGACGAAAAGGCTTCAACGGAACATCGTGTGGCGGCACACAAGCCAGACGTTTGTCGCCTCCTTTGATGACAAGTAAATGACGATATTGTACCCCCGTATAAAAACGAATACGGTCTGTTCCTAATTTCTCATCAAGATACTTAATCAGCTGGTCGGCCTCTTCGGTCGTGATATGTCCTGCCGAATGATTTTTCAGGATATCTCCTTCTACACAAATCAGGTTGCAGCGCATAGCCATATCGCCCGGTTCCAGATCTACACCGATACTGGCAGCCTCAAGTACGCCTCTTCCTTCGTAAACTAACGGCAGGTCGTAACCCATAACCGACATGTTCGCAACTTCACTTCCGGGATGAAAACCGTCGGCAACTGTTTTCAGCATCCCCGTACGTCCCATCTGGGCTAGTTTGTCCATGTACGGAGTATTTGCATATTGTAGCAATGTTTTGTTTCCCAGCGATGGTACGGCCCAGTCCGCCATACCGTCACCTAAAATAATAATGTGCTTCATAAGCCTAAATGTTTGCGATACTCATTATATCGGCAAAGACTCCGGCTGCGGTAACACCTGCTCCGGCTCCATAACCCTGAATGAGCATCGGGTACTCGTTATATCGTTCAGTTGTAAGCAAAATAATATTATTACTACCTTCCAGTGTATAGAACGGATGATTCCGGCCTACTTCCTGCAAAGCCACGACTCCATGTCCATTTTCCAGACTAGCTACAAAACGCCAGTGTTTTCCTTCTTTTTCCAATACTTTACGACGTGCTTCAAATTCATCGTCAAGAGCTGGAATCTTTTTCCAAAAGTCATCCAGTGAACCTTCGAACAATTCGTTAGGAATAAACAAGTGTTTCTCTACATCTTCCTGATTCAACCGATATCCTGCTTCGCGTGCCAGAATAACAAGTTTACGGATAACATCCTTCCCGCTCAGGTCGATACGCGGATCAGGTTCTGAATATCCTTCTTCTTTTGCTTTATGAATGGTTTCACTAAGAGGTACATCGGCACTGATAGTATTGAATATGTAGTTCAGTGTACCGCTAAGTACAGCTTCAATCTTTACAATTTTATCTCCACTGTTTATCAAATCGTTTATCGTATTTATCACAGGAAGACCTGCTCCCACATTTGTTTCAAACAAGAATTTCACTCCACGCTGGCGAGCAATCTGCTTCAGTTCCGCATAATTCTCGTATTCCGACGATGCGGCAATCTTATTGGCTGCTACAACCGAAATATTGTGACTTAAAAATTCCTTATAAAGTCCAGCTATTTCTGGGCTTGCAGTACAGTCCACAAATACAGAATTGAAAATATTCATGCCAACAATCTCATCCTGAAGTACCTGAGGAGATGAAGGTATTCCTTTTTCATCCAATTCCTGACGATAGTTAGACAGGTCGATTCCTCTGCGGGTAAATAAAGCTTTATGTCCATTGGCTATACCTACCACATTCAGCATCAGTCCACGTTCACGTTTCAGTCGCTCCTGCTGACTGCTGATCTGTTCGATAAGACTATGCCCTACCGTTCCGATACCACAAATGAAAAGGTTCAGTACCTGGTATTCGGACAAGAAGAAAGAATCGTGAATAACATTCAATGTCTTACGCAACGAAGCTCCGTCTACTACAAACGAAATATTTGTTTCGGAAGCTCCCTGTGCACAAGCTATCACGTTGATACCGTTACGTCCCAGTGTACCAAACAATTTTCCGGCAATACCCGGTGTATGCTTCATGTTCTCTCCGACAATCGCCACAGTAGCCAGTCCGCTTTCTGCTTTCATCGGACTGATTTCGCCCATTTCTATTTCCTTGGCAAACTCTTCATTCAATACTTCGCAAGCCAGATCAGCATCCACGGTCCGTACACCTATAGACGTTGAGTTCTCCGAAGAAGCCTGTGAAACGAGGAACACACTGATACCATTTTCAGCCAATGTCTTGAATATTCGGTAGTTCACTCCAATCACACCGACCATTCCCAGTCCGGTCATGGTTATCAGACACGTGTCATTAATAGAAGAAATACCCTTAATGGCCTTCGATGAGTGATCAGCCTCCTGCTTTACGATAGTTCCCGGAGCATCTGGATTGAACGTATTCTTTATTAAAATAGGTATATTCTTATGACAAACCGGATAAATAGTAGGAGGATAAACTACCTTCGCACCAAAGTTACACAACTCCATTGCCTCTACGTAACTCAATTCCGTAATAGGATATGCAGTACTGATAACTCTCGGATCGGCTGTCATGAAACCATCTACATCTGTCCAAATCTCCAGCACATCGGCATCCAGTGCAGCTGCCAGAATAGAAGCTGTATAATCGGAACCGCCTCGTCCAAGATTGGTCACTTCTCCTGTAGTCTTATCAGTAGAAATAAATCCAGGAACAAGTGATATAGAAGGAATTTCATGGAACGTTTCACGAACCAGACGATTGGTAAGTTCCGAATCAAGTATATGTTTGTTGTGTTTCTTTTCTGTTTTAATAAACAGACGGGAATCAAACCACTGGGCTCCTTCTATCAGTGTGGCTACGATAATAGAAGAAAGACGTTCGCCATAGCTTACAATTGTAGCCGAAGTCTTTGGCGACAAATCACGTATAAGATATATTCCCTGAAAAATATCTTTCAGTTCACTCAGCAGTTCATTCACACAGTCAAGCAGCAATTCACGTTTCTGTCCTGCCGGAATGACGGTATAAACCATTTCTATATGACGGTTTACAATCTCCTTCATCTCCTTTTCATAACCGGAATCACCGTTGGCAGCCATAGTCGAAGTCTTAATCAACTTATCAGTTATACCACCCAATGCTGAAACGACTACTATTACTTTATCATCTACCGCTTCAACAATTTTCTTTACATTCAACATGCTGCTGACAGAACCCACTGATGTTCCACCGAATTTTAATACCTTCATGTACTTATATTTTTATAACAAGGACTATTCTTTCATACAAGAAAGCCCACTTGTCAGATAAAACAAAATAAATAATTGATTAAAATAAAACGAAATGCCTGAGTCCACAGGCGTGTAACACGTAGAAACACCTAAATACAATCTCTCACCCCCGAGGGGTCATCCCGGTTACAGATGTGAATGTTGCAGTGCGCCCCATTCCGACCATCATTGTGATATGAAGAGAGTATTTGTTCATGTATTATTGTTTTGTTGTTGGCAAATATAGTAACATTTTTCTTCAATCAAACATCTTTCAACTATTTTTTCGCATAAAAAGTAGAAAAATTGGGACAAAACGTTTATTTCATCACTAAACCCATCCTCTTTTCATAGAAGGCACATTTATTTATTCACAATAAAAATCCCGCTCTTTTATCATACTAAATACAGACAATCACTCATAGCCATTAGCATAATTATCAGTAAACTATTGCAGAAAAATAAAAAATCATGTATTTTTGTTCACATTAATTTAGCATAAGTCTAACCCGATAAACTTTAGAATTTTAATATGGCAGACTCAAAGACAATTCTCAGCGGAGCTGAAGAGAAAATGGATATGGCAATTATGTATCTGGAAGATGCACTGGCACACATCCGTGCAGGAAAAGCAGACGTACGCTTGCTGGACGGCATCCGCGTAGATTCTTACGGAAGCATGGTCCCCATCAATAATGTAGCAGCAGTGACTACCCCTGATGCACGCAGTATCGCTATAAAACCTTGGGACAAGAGTATGTTCCGTGTAATTGAAAAAGCAATTATCGACTCTGAATTGGGTATCATGCCCGAAAACAATGGAGAAATTATCCGTATAGGTATTCCTCCTTTGACAGAAGAGCGTCGTAAACAACTGGCAAAACAGTGTAAAGGTGAAGGCGAAACAGCTAAAGTCAGCGTTCGTAACGCACGACGTGATGCTATCGATGCTTTGAAAAAAGCCGTAAAAGACGGTATGCCTGAAGACGAACAAAAGAACTCTGAAGCAAAATTGCAGAAATCTCATGACAAGTATATCAAACAGATCGACGATATGCTTGCTGCTAAAGACAAAGAAATCATGACTGTTTAATTAATTTTATAAAGGATGAAGAACGAAGCTTCAACGACGCTCTGAAAACAGAATGCGTCAGCTTTTCTTCATCCTTTATCTTTCATCCTATAAAAATTTGGAAAAAGGCTTAGTCATTAAAAACACAGGAAGTTGGTATCTCGTCAAAACAGACGACAACCGGCAAATAGAATGTAAAATTAAAGGAAACTTCCGCCTGAAAGGAATCCGTAGTACCAATCCCATTGCCGTAGGCGACCGGGTACAAATCTCAATCAACGCTGAAGGTACAGCTTTCATTACAGAAATAGAAGACCGGAAAAATTATATTATCCGCCGTGCGTCAAATCTGTCCAAACAATCGCATATTATTGCAGCAAATCTGGACCAGTGCATGCTGATAGTTACTGTCAACTATCCGGAAACATCAACTACGTTCATCGACCGTTTTCTGGCATCAGCAGAAGCTTATCGTGTACCTGTCTGTCTTGTATTCAACAAAATCGACCGGTATTCGGATGAGGAACTTCATTATCTGGAAGCATTGACCAATCTTTACACACATATCGGTTATCCTTGCTTCAAGATTTCTGCATTAAATCAGACAGATATCGAAGAAATTAAAAAAGAGCTGAAAGGAAAAGTCACCTTATTTTCCGGACATTCCGGAGTTGGAAAATCGACATTAATTAACGCCATCCTTCCAGATCAAAAAATAAAAACAGGAGAAATATCGACAGTACATAATAAAGGTATGCACACTACGACTTTCTCTGAAATGTTTCCTATAGGTGAAGAAGGTTATATCATTGACACTCCAGGAATTAAAGGGTTTGGTACTTTTGACATGGAGGACGAAGAAGTAGGACATTACTTCAAAGAAATCTTTGAGTTCTCAGCTAAATGCAAATACGGTAATTGTACCCATCGGCATGAACCGGGATGCGCCGTACGTGAAGCCGTGGAAAACCATTATATCAGTGAATCACGTTATGCTTCTTACTTAAATATACTGGAGGACAAAGAAGAAGGGAAATACCGCTCAGCTTATTAATCTTTTAAATCTAACAGACATGAAAAAATTCACTTTTTGTATACTACTTGCAACCATGTCGTGGTTTGCAACTACAAATGCATATGCAAAGAAAAACTCAGGACCTACTCCAGAGGAAAAAGGACTTGCTCAAATCAACCAAGCAAATGCAGAAGCTTTTGTCCGTTTCCTGGCAGCAGATGAACTGAAAGGCCGGGAAGCCGGAACAGAAGAGGGAAGAATAGCCGGAAACTACATTGCTTCGCTATTACAGCAATGGGGTGTTTCTCCAGTATTCGACAGTTATTTCCAACCGTTTGAAGCATACCGTGTAGAACGACAGAAAAAAGGCAAGTTGCAAGTTCATCCCGATTCAATCCAACTAATCAAACAAGGAGTACATCAAAAATATCACATGCGCAATGTACTTGCAAAAATAGATGGAAAGAACAAGGACGAGATCGTCATAATAGGTGCACATTATGATCATATCGGTTACGATCCCATGCTGGATGGTGATCAGATTTATAATGGCGCCGATGACAATGCATCGGGAGTTTCAGCCGTTCTACAGATTGTGCGTTCCTTCCTGGCTACAGGCAAGCAACCAGAACGTACTGTTATTTTTGCCTTTTGGGACGGAGAGGAAAAAGGATTGTTAGGTTCAAAATATTTTGCACAGACCTTTCCGCAAATCAAGCAAGTGAAAGGATACTTAAATTTCGACATGATAGGAAGAAATAATGATGAGTCACGCCCCTGGCATGTAGTATACTTCTTTACCAAAGGAACACCTGCCTTCGGTAAATGGCTGAAAGAAGATATCGAGCATTACAATCTGAATCTACAGCCCGACTATCGTGCATGGGACAACCCTGTAGGAGGTAGTGACAACGGAACCTTTGCCAAACTGGGTATTCCAATTATGTGGTATCATACAGACTGGCATCCGGATTATCATCTTCCGGGTGATGAAGCTGATAAAATAAACTGGGACAAGCTGGTAGAAATAACCAAAACATCTTTCCTTGGGCTATGGAAAATGGCAAATATATCTTTCTAAATATCTAAAGGATTTATAAAATATATTTTATAAAAACAGCTGTAATTCCTTTCATTCTTTAAAGTCTTACGTTTACAGGCAAAAGAATGAAAGGAATTTTTATTTGCAAATTTTTGTAAAAAAGGCATTCTCTATTTAAACAATTCCTTAAGTTTGTTATCAAAGTTAATAATCATTATTTCCAAATCTTAATTTATACCATAAAAACACATGGACAAACGAGTAAAATGGGGAATTATCATTCTGGTAGGAGCCGGATTAATCGGCTTAGGAATCCATAATTTCACTCCCAAAGAAAATGAAGAACTAAATGAAGCTAGCCCAACAATAAAAACAAATAAAAAGAAAAGTCTGAATGTAAATGCACAGATCATTAAACCGCATTTACTGACCGACCAGTTATTTGTCAGTGGTAAGCTTATGCCTGACGAAGAGGTAGATTTGTCTTTCGAGACTTCGGGAAAAATCATCGATATTAATTTCACGGAAGGTAGTTTTGTTACCAAAGGTCAGTTGCTGGCAAAAGTAAATGACAGTCAGTTACAAGCACAATTAGACCGTCTAAAGGCACAAATGCCACTTGCCGAAGACCGAGTATTCCGACAGAATGCACTATTACAACGAGATGCAGTAAGTAAGGAAGCATACGAACAGGTTAAGACAGAACTCGCTACGCTTCATGCAGATATAGAAAACATCAAAGCCAATATTGACATGACCGAGCTACGTGCTCCTTTCGATGGTGTAATCGGTCTGCGCCAAGTTAGTGTAGGAGCATATGCCTCTCCTACTACAGTTATAGCCAAACTCACCAAAATTACCCCACTAAAAGTAGAATTTGCCGTACCGGAACGTTATGCAAGACAGATCAAAAAAGGAACCAGATTATCTTTCAAAATAGAAGGAAGACTGGATGCTTTCGATGCTCAAGTATATGCAACGGAATCGAGTATTGATCCGGAAACCCATACCTTGACAGTGCGCGCCTTATACCCAAACACCAATGGTGAACTGCTTCCCGGACGGTATGCCGACATCACATTGAAACAAAACGAAATTAAAGATGCCATAGCTATTCCATCGGAAGCCATCGTTCCGGAAATGGGAAAGAATAAAGTGTTCGTTTATCGTTCGGGTGTTGCCCAACCGGTAGATGTCGAGATTGGAATCCGCACAGAAGCAGAAGTGCAAATAGTACGAGGGTTAGCCGCAGGAGATACAATCCTTACCTCCGGAACCTTACAGCTGCGTACCGGCATGCCTGTTGTTCTTGACAATATCAACTAATACCTGTCCGCCGTATGAATATATCCGAACTTAGCATCCGCCGACCGGTATTGGCTACCGTACTCACCATTATCATCTTGCTTTTTGGATTAATTGGTTATACAACGCTGGGAGTACGCGAATATCCCTCGGTAGACAATCCGATCATCTCCGTTACGTGTAGTTATTCAGGAGCCAATGCCGACATTATAGAAAGCCAGATCACCGAACCGCTTGAACAAAATATCAACGGTATTCCCGGTATACGTTCTCTTTCAAGTGTAAGCCAGCAAGGACAATGCCGTATTACTGTTGAATTTGAATTGTCTGTCGACCTGGAAACTGCCGCCAACGATGTACGCGACAAAGTTTCACGTGCACAGCGTTATCTCCCGCGCGACTGCGACCCTCCTACTGTTTCCAAAGCTGACGCCGATGCCAGCCCTATTCTGATGGTGGCCATCCAAAGCAATACACGCTCACTGCTAGAGTTGAGCGAAATAGCCGATCTCACCGTCAAGGAACAGTTACAGACAATATCCGATGTAAGTAGTGTTTCCATTTGGGGAGAAAAACGCTATTCAATGCGTCTGTGGCTGGACCCGACCAAAATGGCCGGCTACGGAATTACTCCTGTAGACATCAAAAATGCCATAGATAATGAAAATGTGGAACTTCCCTCCGGCAGTATAGAAGGTAACACAATGGAACTTACCTTACGTACTATGGGACAGATGCACACGGCTACCGAATTTAACAACGTAGTAATAAAGGAAGTAAACGGACAGGTTATACGCTTAAGCGATATCGGCTATGCCGAATTGGGAGCTGCCGATATTAAAAGTTATATGAAAATGAATGGAGTTCCTATGGTAGGAGTAGTAGTCATACCTCAACCGGGAGCAAACCATATCGAAATAGCGGATGCTGTTTACGAACGTATGGAGCAAATGAAAAAAGATTTGCCCGAAGACGTTAGTTTTTCTTATGGATTTGACAACACGAAATTTATCCGTGCCTCTATTGCCGAAGTAGAAAGTACCGTATACGAAGCTTTCATTCTGGTAATCATTATCATCTTCCTTTTCCTGCGCGACTGGCGTGTTACTCTTATACCTTGTATTGTAATTCCAGTTTCGCTAATCGGAGCCTTTTTCGTAATGTACGTAGCAGGTTTCTCTATCAACGTTCTTACGATGCTCGCCGTTGTCTTGTCGGTTGGATTGGTAGTAGATGATGCCATTGTGATGACTGAAAATATTTACATCCGCATAGAGAGAGGTATGAAGCCTTTCGATGCCGGTATAGAAGGAGCCAAAGAAATATTTTTCGCCGTTATTTCTACTACCATAACATTGGTTGCTGTGTTCTTGCCTATCGTATTTATGGAAGGAACCAGTGGCAGACTTTTCCGGGAGTTCAGCTTCGTTGTAGCTGGTTCGGTATTAATCTCTTCTTTTGCAGCATTGACATTTACCCCAATGCTTGCGACCAAAATGCTTGTCCATCGAGAAAAGCAAAGTTGGTTTTACCGAAAGACTGAACCGTTTTTTGAAGGAATGAACCGCATCTACAGCCGCTCCCTCAATGCATTCTTAAAGAAACGTTTTATTGCTATTCCTGTTTCTATTATCACCTTAATTCTAATCGGTGTATTATGGAATGTAATACCAGCGGAAATGGCGCCTTTAGAGGACCGTTCGAAAATAACCATTAGTACAAAGGCTGCCGAAGGAGCCAGTTATGAATACATACGCGATTACACTGAAGACATCAATGCTTTGGTAGATTCTATCATTCCGGATGCAGAAGCCGTTACAGCACGTGTGTCAAGTGGTAGTGGAAATGTCCAGATTACATTGAAAGACATCAAAGACCGTGACTACTCCCAGATGGAGGTGGCCGAAAAAATATCGAAAGCAATCAAGAGCAAAACGAAGGCAAGGGCATTCGTCCAGCAGCAATCTTCTTTCGGAGGAAGAAAAAGCAGTATGCCTGTACAATATGTACTGCAGGCTACCAGCATAGAAAAACTGGAAAAAATCCTGCCCGAATTTTTAAATAAAGTGTACGATAATCCTACCTTCCAGATGGCTGACGTTGATTTAAAGTTCAGCAGCCCCGAAGTACGGGTAAACATCAACCGAGATAAAGCAGGAACAATGGGGGTAAACGTGCGTGATGTTGCCGAAACACTTCAATACGGACTGAGCGGACAGCGTATGGGATATTTCTATATGAATGGTAAGCAGTATGAAATATTAGGACAGATAAATCGCCAGCAACGTAATCAGCCTGCAAACATTAAATCTATTTACATCCGTAACGATGCAGGAGAAATGATTCAATTGGACAATCTGGTAGAATTCGTAGAATCCATTGCGCCTCCTAAGCTTTACCACTACAACCGATTCATATCGGCAACAATATCAGCCGGACTGGCAGAAGGAAAAACTATCGGACAGGGATTGGAAGAAATGGATAAAATAGCATCTGAAACACTGGACGAAACATTCCGTACAGCCTTATCGGGCGACTCGAAAGATTATCGTGAAAGCTCATCCAGCCTGATGTTTGCTTTTATTCTTGCACTCGTGCTGATATATCTGATTCTGGCAGCACAGTTTGAAAGCTTTAAAGATCCGTTCATCATCATGCTGACAGTACCACTTGCCATTGCTGGAGCTTTGATATTCATGTATTTCGGTGATATAACGATGAATATATTCAGTCAGATAGGTATTATTATGTTGATTGGACTGGTAGCCAAAAACGGTATTCTGATTGTGGAATTCGCCAATCAGAAACAAGAAGCTGGAGAAGATAAAATGCTGGCTATACGCGACGCGGCCTTACAGCGCCTACGCCCGATTTTGATGACCAGTGCATCAACAATTCTAGGCTTGATACCATTGGCGTTCGCTACAGGAGAAGGCGCTAACCAACGTATTGCAATGGGAACAGCCGTCGTAGGAGGTATGTTAATATCTACTTTCCTTACGATGTATATCGTACCAGCTATCTACACTTACATTTCTACTAACCGAATAAAAAAAGAGAAAAAAGCATGAAACATTTTGCATATATATCACTGATAATCTGGTTTGTCACTACCCTTCCGGCCCACGCACAATATGAATACACATTAAAGCAATGCCTGGAGGAAGGACTGTTGAACAATTACTCTCTCCGCATCTCTCGCAATGAAGAACAGATAAGCAAGAATAATGCAACGCTTGCCAACGCCGGTTATTTGCCTACAATAGACTTGACGGCAGGGTATACCGGAAACATTGACAATACCAACTCTACACAACGAAACGACGGAAGTGTTGTCAAAGAGCGAAACGTATTCGACCAGACTCTTGATGCCGGTGTGGATCTGAACTGGACCATCTTCGACGGATTCAACATCAGTACAACATACAAGGAACTCAAGGAGCTGGAACGCCAGGGAGCAACCAATACCCGTATAGCAATAGAAGACTTTATCGCCAGTCTGACAGCAGAATATTACAATTATATTCAGCAGGAAATACGCCTGAAAAATTTCCGTTATGCTGTTTCGTTATCAAAAGAACGTTTACGTATCGTAGAAGAGCGCTATCACATCGGAAACTTCTCCCGTCTGGATTATCAACAGTCAAAAGTCGATTTTAATGCCGATAGTGCACAGTATATGAAACAGCAAGAGCTGGTACATACCTCGCGTATCAACCTGAATGAAATGATGGCAAATAAAGATGTGGACCGTCCGATAAAAGTAAAGGATTCTATTATCGAGCTGAAGCATTCGCTCGATTTCAATGAATTGTGGAATGCTACGCTAAACACCAATGCCAATTTATTGAAAGCTGACCAAAATTCAACTTTAGCTGAACTGGACTATAAGAAAGTGTTGTCACGCAATTATCCTTATCTAAGGCTGAATGCCGGATATGGCTATACCCTGAACAAATATGATATCAACTCCATCCAACGACGGAACAACTGGGGATTTAATGGAGGTATTACCATCGGATTCAACATTTTCGATGGCAATCGTCGACGTGAAAAACGCAATGCAAGCCTTGCTATACGAAATGCCCAACTTGAACGCGAACAACTGGAACAAGGTTTACGTGCCGATCTCAGCAATTTGTGGCAGGCATACCGTAACAATATTCGCTTACTCAATCTGGAACGTCAGAACTTGATTGCAGCAAAAGAAAATCACGAAATAGCCAAAGAACGATATCTGTTAGGAGATTTGTCTGGTATTGAAATGCGTGAAGCACAAAAGAGCCTGTTAGATGCAGAAGAACGAATACTTTCTGCCGAATACGATACAAAGATGTGTGAAATATCTCTGTTGCAAATTAGCGGAAAAGTTTCTTTATACCTGAAATAAAGACATTCGCAGACTCATAAACAATGCAAGTATTCTTTACATAAACAATCTTTCAATCAGCACAAATAATAACAAAAACGTCCTGATAGTTTTGGTTAAAGTACATATAATTTACCCAAAACATCAGGACGTTTTTCTGTATATATCAACAAGATACATATAAAAAAGAGTCACACATCCAGAATAAATACTATCTTTGCAACCTATAACATTCAAGCAAATACTTCAAAATGGGATTATTTATAAGAAAAAGTATTGAAACCCTACAAACAGAAGCACAGCAGTCGGGTAGTAAAACGTTGAAACGTGTACTCGGACCAGTCAGCCTGGTAGCTTTGGGAGTAGGTGTCATTATTGGAGCCGGACTATTTTCCATTACCGGAACCGTAGCTTCCGAATATACAGGCCCGGCCATTACTTTATCCTTTATCGTTGCAGCCATAGGTTGCTGTTTCGCCGGATTGTGTTATGCAGAATTTGCATCCATGATTCCAGTAGCAGGAAGTGCTTACACCTACTCGTATGCAACAATGGGAGAACTGATAGCCTGGATTATAGGCTGGGACCTCGTATTGGAGTATACCGTAGCAGCAACGACCGTCAGCATCAGCTGGAGCCGTTATCTCGTTGTCTTTCTGCAAGGTATAGGCATTGAGTTGCCACATGCCCTCAGTGCATGTCCGTGGGATGGAGGTATAGTCAATATTCCTGCCATGCTGATAGTAGTACTCATGAGCCTGATTCTGATGCGTGGTATAGCAGGCAGTTCTTTATTCAACGGATTTATTGTTTTCCTGAAAATAGGTGTTATTCTGGTATTTGTTATTCTCGGCTGGAAATTCATTCAAGCAGAAAATTATGTACCTTATATTCCAGAAAATACTGGCAAACTTGGAGAGTTCGGCATTTCCGGCATATTACGCGGAGCCGCCATCGTATTCTTCGCTTTTCTAGGCTTCGATGCAGTAAGTACTGCTGCTCAGGAAACCCGAAATCCACAGCGAAACATGCCTATCGGAATCCTCGTTTCTCTGCTGGTATGTACCATCCTGTACATTCTGTTTGCACATGTCATGACAGGAGTAGCACACTATACAGAATTCAAAGGACAAGAAGGTATCGCTCCCGTGGCAGTAGCTATCGAACATATGGGAAGTACAAATGCAGCAGGTGTATTCGTGCAAGCTTATCCATGGCTGAATAAAGCCATCATTCTAGCCATTCTCTTCGGATACTGCTCGGTCATCATGGTAACATTACTCGGACAAAGCCGCGTATTTTTAAGCATGAGCCATGACGGACTGTTGCCTCCATTTTTCTCACGCATCAACGAGCGTTTCCGCACTCCTGTACATAGTAATTTCCTCTTTATGATTGTAGTCAGCCTGCTGGCCGGATTTGTACCAGCCCAAGTGGCAGGAGAAATGACAAGTATAGGAACACTGCTTGCATTCACATTAGTATGTGCAGCTGTATTAATCGTACGAAAAACCATGCCCAATGTGCACCGTACCTTCAAGACACCGTTCGTCCCCTTCGTTCCTATTATGGGTATCCTTACCTGCCTGTGTATGATGTGTTTTCTTCCGGCCGACACATGGATAAGACTTGTTCTCTGGATGTTGATAGGTCTGGATGTATATGCTTCGTATGGTAGAAAATACAGCAAGCTGGAACCGGGACAAGCACATCGTAAAGGAGATATCGTATTAAATATCTTAGGACTTGCTCTGTCTGTACTATGTATCATTACCGGATTATGGCATCAGCAAACCGTAGGATGGGATGCAGACAAAACATTATTGACTATTTCGTTCATATTTGCATTTACTCATTGCGCGTATTATATGCTACGAGTATGGAAGCAGTCGAAAGAGATAAAACCACTCGAATAAAAGCGGTTTCTGCTTAAAAGAAGTTATAAACAATGACGATGGCCAAAAAAAGCGAAGATTAAACTACTAACAATAGGATAAAATGTTGTTATTTTACAACGATTTAGATAATATGGACAAGAATTTATTACTTACAGCCATCCGCGCATCACTGGAAGCTGGATCAGAAATAATGAGTGTATACACCGATCCTAACGCGGATTTTGAGATAGAGAAAAAAGCAGATAACTCACCACTGACTATCGCCGACCGCAAGTCGCATATGGTCATTGCAGCACGATTAGCTTCAACTCCTTATCCTGTTCTCAGCGAAGAAGGGAAAAAAATTCCGGTTGAAGAACGGCAAAGCTGGAATGAACTTTGGATTGTTGATCCGTTGGACGGAACTAAAGAGTTTATTAAACGTAACGGAGAATTTACCGTCAACATTGCTTATGTAAAAAATGGAAAGCCGGAAGCAGGAGTTATCTATATTCCTGTAAAAGAGGAATTATACTTTGCCGACAGCCAGTACGGAGCTTACAAAATAGAGCATATCACTCAATTGGACTCAGAGGAAACAGTCGACAGCCTTATCGGCAAGGCACATCGTCTGCCTTATCAGGAAGAAGCGCAGCGAAGCAGTTTCATAATAGTTGCATCCCGCTCTCACCTTACGCCGGAAACAGAGGCTTATATCGAAGAGATGAAGCAAAAACATCAAGAAGTGGAAACCGTATCAAAAGGTAGTTCACTGAAGCTCTGTCTGATAGCTGAAGGAAAAGCAGACGTATATCCCCGTTTTGCTCCTACTATGGAATGGGATACCGCTGCCGGTCACGCCATAATTCGTGCCATGGGAAAAGAAGTCTATCAGACCGGCACCCAACATCCTTTGGTATACAATAAAGAAGACTTGTTAAATCCATGGTTCATTGCCGAATAACCTATTTATGACATTAGAAGTTATTATTGTACTCGTCGCGCTCGTTGCCATGCTGACTGCGCTGATAATGGATAAGATGCGTCCGGGAATGATTCTATTCTCGGTCGTTGTCATATTCCTTTGTACCGGAATCCTCAGTCCTAAAGAAATGCTGGAAGGGTTCAGCAACAAAGGTATGATCACCGTTGCCATGCTGTTCCTGGTAAGCGAAGGTATCCGCCAAAGTGGTGCACTGACACAAGTTATAAAAAAGCTATTGCCTCAATCACAGACTACTGTTTTTAAGGCACAGGCACGCATGCTGCCCACGATTGCTTTTATTTCAGCTTTTCTGAATAATACTCCGGTTGTAGTTATCTTTGCTCCTATTATCAAGAGATGGGCAAATTATGTAAAACTACCCGCAACCTATTTTCTGATACCTCTGTCGTATGTAACTATCCTGGGAGGTATCTGTACACTGATAGGTACTTCAACCAACCTGGTAGTACACAGTATGATACAAGAAGCCGGAATGAAAGGATTCAGTATGTTCGAGCTAGGGAAAGTCGGTATTTTCATAGCCATTGCAGGCATTATTTACCTGTTCCTTTTCTCTAGTAAACTTCTGCCGGCCGACCGTCCTGAAACTCTGTCAGATGAAGAAGAAGAAAACAATCCCTCCCTTCATCCTGTAGAAGCCGTCATCGGTGCACGTTTCCCCGGTATTAACAAGCGGGTTAACGATTTCGACTTTAAACGCCATTATGGTGCAGAAGTAAAAGAACTCCGCCGAGGAGGTAATACCTATAAGGACCTGAGCGAAATCCGTTTCCGTGAGGGTGACACACTGATATTACTTGCCGACGACAGTTTCGTGAAAACCTGGGGAGAATCTTCTGTATTTATCATGCTTGCCAATGGTAAAGATTATGAACCGGCAGGGAAAAAGAAACGCTGGTTTGCCTTGTTCCTATTGCTTTTTATGATTATAGGAGCAACTATTGGTGAATTACCTGCTATACAGAAACTACTGCCAGAAGGCATTAAGCTGGATATGTTTTTCTTTGTATCCATCACAACGGTCATTATGGCATGGACCAAGATATTCCCACCTCGCAAATACACCAAATATATTTCATGGGATATCCTGATAACCATCGCATGTGCCTTTGCAATCAGCAAGGCAATGGAAAATTCCGGAGTAGCTGACTTGCTTGCAGGTTACATTATTGATCTCAGCCGAAGCCATGGTCCATATATTCTGTTGGCCGTACTGTTCATTATTACCAATATCTTTACAGAACTGATAACCAACAATGCTGCGGCAGCTTTATCTTTCCCGTTGGCTCTTTCTCTGTCACAGCAGCTGGGAGTAAATCCGATGCCTTTCTTCGTTGTAATATGTATGGCAGCTTCAGCAAGCTTCTCTACTCCAATCGGTTACCAGACAAATCTTATCGTACAAGGTATTGGAAACTATAAGTTTACCGATTTTGTACGAATCGGATTACCATTGAATATTATCACATTCTTAATTTCTGTATTCGTCATACCTCAAATATGGCCTTTTTAATTAACTAACAAACGATATGGAAGAAACTAAACATATTTACCCGATATTCGACCGCATGCTAAGCCGTTCTGACAAAGAAGAATTATTAAAACAACATAGCGTAATGATTTGGTTTACCGGACTGAGCGGCTCTGGAAAAAGTACTATCGCCATTGCTTTAGAGCGTGAACTTCAAAAGCGCGGATTACTTTGTCGTATCCTGGACGGTGATAATATCCGCAGCGGAATCAATAATAATTTGGGATTTTCTGCCGAAGACCGTATAGAAAACATCCGCCGTATTGCCGAAATAGGCAAACTGTTTGTCGATACAGGTATCATTACCATTGCTGCCTTCATCAGTCCGAACAATGACATTCGAGAAATGGCAGCAAATATTATAGGTAAGGAAGATTTTATGGAAATTTACGTAAGCACTCCTATCGAAGAATGCGAACGTCGCGACGTAAAAGGTTTGTATGCTAAGGCACGCAAGGGAGAAATCAAAAACTTTACTGGTATATCTGCACCGTTCGAAGCTCCGCAACACCCAGCCCTTTCACTGGATACTTCCAAACTTTCCGTAGAAGAATCAGTCAATAAACTGCTGGAATTAATCCTGCCGAGAGTAACCCGGTAAACATGTCAGGACTACGACTTTTGCACAAGAAACTACTGGTTTATGAAATAATATGAGTACTTTTGTGCGAGTCAGTTTTTCACTTATCCAAAAATTTGAACAAAAACATTCATAATTCAGATATGAAAGAAGAATATAAATTAAGCCACCTGAAAGAACTCGAAGCCGAGTCTATCCATATAATCCGTGAGGTGGCTGCCGAATTTGAAAATCCGGTTATGCTATACAGCATCGGAAAAGATTCATCTGTAATGGTACGACTTGCCGAAAAGGCTTTTGCTCCGGGAAAAGTCCCATTTCCATTGATGCACATCGATTCGAAATGGAAATTCAAAGAAATGATCCAATTCCGCGATGAGTACGCAAAAAAATACGGCTGGAACCTGATTGTAGAAAGCAACATGGAAGCTTTCCGCGCAGGTGTGGGTCCGTTTACTCACGGAAGTAAAGTACATACCGATCTGATGAAGACACAAGCTCTGCTACATGCACTCGACAAATATAAGTTTGACGCAGCTTTCGGAGGTGCCCGTCGCGATGAAGAAAAGTCACGTGCCAAAGAACGTATCTTCTCCTTCCGTAACGAATTTCACCAGTGGGATCCCAAAAACCAGCGTCCGGAACTTTGGGACATATACAATACCCGTATCCGTAAAGGAGAAAGTATTCGTGTATTCCCGTTGAGCAACTGGACCGAACTGGACATCTGGCAGTATATCCGTCTGGAAAATATTCCTATCGTTCCATTGTATTTTGCCAAAGAACGACCGGTTGTCAACATCGACGGACAGCTGATCATGCCAGACGACGACCGTTTGCCGGAAAAATACCGCGATAAAATAGAAATGAAAAAAATCCGCTTCCGTACGCTGGGATGCTGGCCTCTGACCGGTGCTATCGAAAGTGAAGCCGACACGATAGAAAAAATCGTAGAAGAAATGATGACTACTACCAAGAGTGAACGTACAACCCGCGTCATCGACTTCGACCAGGAAGCTAGTATGGAACAGAAAAAACGTGAAGGATACTTCTAACAAAACTGAAAATCATGGAAGAACTAGATAAAAACAAATCGGGAAACCCAATGGAAGGTGAAGCCAGAGGGACTATGTCTATCGAAGAATTTCTTAAAAAGGACGAGCAAAAAGACTTGCTCCGTTTTCTTACAGCCGGATCGGTAGATGATGGAAAGTCAACACTTATCGGACGCCTTCTCTTTGACAGTAAGAAACTGTATGAAGACCAGCTCGACGCATTGGAACGTGACAGTAAGAGAATGGGAAATGCCGGAGAACACATCGACTATGCTCTGCTGCTGGATGGACTGAAAGCTGAACGTGAACAAGGTATTACTATTGATGTAGCATACCGCTATTTCTCAACCAACAACCGTAAGTTTATCATAGCCGACACTCCGGGACACGAACAGTATACCCGTAACATGATTACCGGTGGTTCGACTGCTAATCTTGCCATCATTCTTGTTGACGCCCGCACAGGAGTCATTACACAAACTCGCCGCCATACATATCTGGTATCCTTGCTGGGAATCAAACACGTAGTTCTGGCAGTCAACAAAATGGACCTGGTAGATTTCTCCAAAGAAGTCTTCGACAAGATTGTTGCCGACTATAAGGCATTTATCGACCCGCTGGGAGTACCCGATGTAAATTGTATTCCGCTGTCAGCACTCGACGGTGACAACGTGGTAGAAAAATCCGACCGTACTCCGTGGTACAGCGGTCCGTCACTGCTGGAATTCCTCGAAACCGTACACATCGGCAACGACCACAACCTGACTGATTTCCGCTATCCGGTACAGTATGTACTTCGTCCAAACCTTGACTTCCGCGGATTCAGTGCCAAAGTTGCTTCGGGAGTTGTACGTAAGGGAGATGAAGTAATGGCATTGCCTTCAGGCAAGAAGTCACGAGTAAAGAGCATTGTTACTTACGACGGTGAACTGGATTATGCTTATCCTCCAATGTCGGTAACCCTGACACTGGAAGACGAGATAGACGTATCACGTGGCGAAATGCTGGTTCATCCGGATAATGTTCCTATGATAGGACGTAACTTCGAAGCCATGCTGGTATGGATGGATGAAGAGAAAATGGACATGGAGAAATCATTCTTCCTGAAACAAACCACCAACACCAGCCGCACCCGTGTAGACAGCATTAAATACAAGGTGGATATCAATACAATGGAGCATCTGAGCGTAGAAAACGGACGTCTGACTAAAGAAGACATCCCTATGCAGTTGAACCAGATTGCTCACGTTGTACTGACCTCATCCAAAGAACTGTTCTTCGACCCTTATACCCAAAATAAGACAACCGGCTCTTTCATACTCATCGACCCGATTACCAACAATACCAGTGCCGTTGGTATGATTCTGAACCGTGTAGAAGACAAGGATATGCACAATACGATGGAATTGCCAGTTCTCGACCTGCCTAAACTGGGCATTGCTCCCGAACACTATGAAGCTATAGACAAAGCTGTAAAAGAATTGTCCAGACAAGGCATTGCCATCGAAGTAAAAAAATAAGTTTTTAAAGTATCAACTTAAATTTATAAAATGGGATTACTTGAATTCAGTAAACTGCCTATCAATACCCTTGTAGGTGCAGACTGGAAAACATTCAACCAGATAACAGCAGGTAGAACGATAGATCAGACATATAAAGGAAAATACCGCCTCACCAAGGCGGTATGCCGTCTGCTTTCTACCTTAAAACCGCTGCAAGACAAGCGTTACGAAAAATTGCTTGCTAACCAACCGCTGGAACACGATCCGGTATTTATCCTGGGACACTGGAGAAGCGGAACAACTTTCATGCATAACGTCTTTTCATGCGACAAGCACTTCGGTTATAACACTACATACCAGACTGTATTTCCACACCTGATGATGTGGGGACAACCCTTCTTCAAAAAGAATATGAGCTGGCTGATGCCCGACAAACGTCCGACAGACAACATGGAACTGGCTGTCGACCTGCCTCAGGAAGAAGAATTTGCACTGGCAAATATGATGCCGTACACATACTACAACTTCTGGTTCTTGCCTAAGCACATGCAAGAATATGCTGACAAGTACTTGTTGTTTGACGACATCAGTGATGAAGAGCTGAAAGTATTCGAAGAGACATTTACCAAACTGATTAAAATCTCCTTATGGAATACCCACGGAACACAGTTCTTAAGCAAGAACCCTCCGCACACCGGACGAGTAAAAGAGCTGGTAAAGATGTTCCCGAATGCCAAGTTCATTTACCTGATGCGTAATCCATATACGGTATTCGAATCAACAAGAAGCTTCTTCACCAATACCATCCAGCCGTTGAAATTACAGGATATCAGCAACGAACAGTTACAAGAAAACATCCTCTCTGTTTATGCCAAACTGTATCATAAATACGAAGCTGACAAGAAATTCATTCCGGAAGGTAATCTGGTAGAAGTCAAATTCGAAGACTATGAAAAGAATGCTTTCGACCTGACACAGGAAATTTATCAAAAACTTTCTATTCCTGGATTCGACGAAGCTCGTCCTGCTATCGAAGCATACGTAAACAAAAAGAAAGGTTACAAGAAAAACCAATATCAGTACAAACCTGAAACGGTAGAACTGGTAGAAAAGAACTGGTCGTTTGCTCTCGACCAATGGGGATATAAACTCTAAATATAAAAGACACAGACTTTGTGCTTAGAAGTAAATTCTGGCCAAACACCCAATCAGAATTTACTTGTTCAGGCATCAGGTCTGTGTCTTTTTTATGCCTTCATTTCACGAGAAATATACATATTCATGCATTTTATCTAAAATTTTCACGCATTTTATCCACTCAAAATGCATATTTAAACAGATTTGTTGTATCTTTGCGCCCGCTAAACAATTAAGATATAATGAATTCAATAAAAAAATTCCCTTCACCACTGATTTCTTTTTTACCGATAATTATACTGATATGCATGTTAGTTGCTACCATCAGTACATTCGGGAGCGACGCACTAAACGGCGGTAGTCAGATTTCCTTGCTGGTAACCACCGCTGTCTGTATATTTATAGGAATGGCTTTCTACCGCATTCCATGGAAAGATTATGAACTTGCCATAACGAACAATATTTCGGGGGTTGCTACAGCCATTATCATTCTGCTCATCATCGGAGCATTGAGTGGAAGCTGGATGATAAGCGGTATTGTTCCCACATTTATCTATTATGGAATGCAAATTATTCATCCAGACTTTTTTCTGACATCTACCTGCATCATCTGCGTACTTATCTCTGTCATGACAGGAAGTTCGTGGACAACAATCGCCACCATCGGAATAGCATTGCTAGGTATAGGCAAGTCACAAGGTTTTCACGAAGGCTGGATAGCTGGAGCAATCATTTCAGGCTCTTACTTCGGTGATAAAATCTCCCCACTGTCTGAAACAACGATTCTAGCCTCATCCATTACGGAAACTCCTTTGTTCCGCCATATCCGCTACATGCTCATCACGACCATCCCTTCACTGGTAATCACACTCATTCTGTTTACCATCATGGGATTCACCCATAATGCCCATACTATGGAGCATATGACAGAAGTAGCAATAAGTCTGGAAAACAAATTCAACATTACCCCCTGGTTACTTATCGTCCCCGTCGTAACCGGAATCCTGATAGCCCGAAAGGTTCCTTCTATCATAACTCTTACGATTTCTACATTTTTAGCCTGCATAGCAGCAATCATTTTCCAACCTAACCTGTTGAATGAAATTGCTGGAGAAGAAAACCTGTTTAAAGGAGTGATGATAACCTGTTACGGAAGTACCAATCTTGAAACCGGTAATGCAGCTCTGACAGAGCTCGTTGCCACACGGGGAATGGCAGGCATGACAAACACGATCTGGCTGATACTATGCTCCATGTGCTTCGGAGGGGCCATGACCGCAAGTGGTATGCTGGGAAGTATCACATCTGTTTTTGTACGTTTTATGAAAAACCGTTTCAGTCTGGTTTCATCAACAGTATGTTCTGGTTTATTCATGAACTTAGCCACTGCCGACCAGTATATAAGCATCATCCTGACAGGAAGCATGTTTGGTAATATATACAGAAAACAAGGATATGAAAGCAGACTGTTAAGCCGTACAACCGAAGACTCAGTAACGGTAACTTCCGTATTGATTCCCTGGAATTCATGTGGTATGACACAGGCTACCATCCTGAATGTTCCTACCCTGACCTATCTGCCTTATTGCTTCTTCAATATTCTCAGCCCGATTATGAGTATCATCGTTGCAGCTATCGGATACAAGATAATCAAACATCCAACACCTGAAAAACAATAGTTTATTTAAACTTAAAGTAATAAAAAGGGCTGTTTCAAAATAAAAAACAGAGATAGGATTACTTATAATCCATTAGTACAACATAAAAAACTCCTGCTTTTAGTCTTGTAATTGAAATAAACAACGGCTAAAGCAGGAGATTTTTATTTCTCAGTTCTATTTTAAGGAAGCTTCCTTTTACATTTATACCTTTAAATCATTGATTTACAACATCCAATAAAAGCTCTAAATTTTCGTACAAATTTTTCAAAAATATCAAGAAGAATTCTCCAAAATATGCTGATATTTTCCAGAAAACAAGATATTGTTTTTTGTCCTGCATCTTTCTTCCCTTCACCCGATAGTACAATTATATGGGAAACGTCTTCATTCTCACATGCCATGAAGAAAGTGAAGGGTTAAAAAGAGGAAACAATCTACCATTTATGACTCAAACATACTTCTACGCGATAACATACAAGCTCCTATGACTCCAGCCTTATCGAGCAACTTCGACAACGCTATAACTGAATCCTTATTTACCAAATTCAATGAATACTTACGGACCGCACTCTTTATCGGTTGCAGAATATAATCTCCCGTCTGAGCTAAAACTCCACCAATAATAACAAGTTCGGGATTAAGCAAATTAATCAATCCAGCCAGATAACGTCCCAATTTCTGTCCGATTTCCTCAACCAGTTCGATACAAAGCAAATCTTCTTTGTTGGTTGCAGATATGATTTCATCTAATGTCAAAGAAGTATCGCCATGTAAGATGCGTTTGGAAAGAATAGACTGTTTGCCATCTTGCACACATTGCACCAGCTTCCGATGCAAAGCAGCTCCAGAAACCTCCGTTTCCAGACATCCACGCTTACCACAATGACAAAGAATCTCATTATCGAACACATTAAAATGTCCAAACTCTCCCGAAAAGCCTGACTTTCCGGTAAAAATATCTCCATTTATTACCAATCCTGCTCCAAGTCCCCAACTCAAATTTATAAAGATGATATTTTTTTCTCCTTTCACCAACCCTTTGACCATTTCTCCATACGTCATGGCACGAGTATCATTATCAATTGTAACCTTATAGCCTATCTTTTCAGTCATAATCTCTGCCAACGGACGTTCCTCGAAATTAAACAGACTGAAACTGTATCCTAACTCAGGATTGACCCGACCGGAAATATTGACTCCTATATTCAAAATCTTCTCTTTATCAATATTTGCATGATTTATGAAATCTGTGATGTATCCACACAGTTTATTCAATCCCTCCGGACTATTTTCTGTTTCGTAAGGGATACCCATCTTCAGGTCTACAAAATCTCCCACAAAATTCATAAGTCCAATATTTAAACTGAACTTCTTAATGTCAACTCCTATAAAATATCCAGAATCGGAAGTCAATCCATACAAAGTAGGAGGACGCCCTTCGCTGGTTTCCTGCTTTCCGTAACTCATGATGTACCCTTCATCACACATCTCCATAATAAATTTTGTAACGGTAGGTACACTTAAATCAAGTTCTTTCGACAAATCTGGTATAGTAGATGAACGGTTATACATATAATAAGTAATAATCCGTTTCTTGGTCAGTGCATTCTTCGACCCCCTTTCGATTTCTTCCAATAACTTTCGAGTCATATTTCCTTCCTTATTAATTCCTCTTTCAAATATAATAATATTTTTTAGAAAGCATCTCTTTCAAATATAATAAATCAAATTACCCTATAAATAAATTCATATTCAAGGAATTCTGCCTTAAACAGACAAAATTGAATAAGTTTATAAAAAACATTAAACTGTATACCCATGGTTACATTAAGAAAAAATTAATTATATATTTGCGATAATTAATAATTAATTTTATTAACTATCTAATTTGTTATATTATGAAAAGAACCATAAAACTTTCCCTTTGCCTACTATCAGCCCTACTTACACTTTTGTCTTGTCAAGAAGAAAGCATACAAGCTGATTACCAAATCATCCCATTGCCTCAACAAATCCAATTAAAAAGTAATGAAGATCCATTCATTATCAATAAAAAAACAAACATACTATACCCAAAAGGAAATAAAAAATTGAAAAAGTACGCACAACTATTGGCACAATATATAGAAGAAAAAACTCATAAAGAAATAACAATAGACTCCGGCACTAAGGCAAATAACTCTATTATTCTACAAATTGTACCCCAAAGTACTAATTTGGAAGGATATCAGATAGACATAAACTCCCATCAAATTACCATTAGTGGCAACAGTGAGGCTGGTATTTTTTATGGCATACAAAGCTTATGGAAAGCATTGCCTATAGCACAAGAAAATAAAGTTATAGCACTTCCAGCTGTACACATTAACGATTTTCCCTACTTCCAATATAGAGGAGCACATCTTGACGTAAGTAGACATTTTTTCAGCGTTAACGAAATCAAGACATATATCGATATGATGGCCATGCACAACATGAACACCTTACACTGGCATCTTACAGACGACCAAGGATGGCGTATAGAGATAAAAAAATACCCTCGTTTAACACAAATCGGCTCAAAAAGAGAAGAAACATTAATAGGACATCTCAATGATTATCCTGAAAAATATGATGGAAAACCTTACCAAGGATTTTATACCCAAGAACAAATAAAAGACATAGTCAACTATGCATCTCATAAACAGATTACAATCATACCAGAAATAGATTTACCAGGACACATGCAAGCTGCATTAGCATCATATCCAGAATTAGGCTGTACAGGAGGTCCTTATAAAGTATGGACCAAGTGGGGAATTTCAGAAAATGTACTCTGTGCAGGAAACCCCAAGACACTCCAGTTTTTAGATGATGTCTTTAATGAAATTATCGAAATGTTTCCTTCCACATACATACATATAGGAGGCGACGAATGCCCTAAGACCCAGTGGAAGCATTGTCCTAAATGCCAGGCATTTATTCAAAAGCAAAACATAAAATCAGATTCAATATATACAAAAGAACAATATCTGCAAAGCTTTATAATGAAGCACGTATCAGAATACCTTAAGAAAAAAAATAGAAAAACAATTGGATGGGATGAAATTCTAGAAGGCAATGCTGATCCTCAAGCAACAGTTATGTCCTGGCGTGGAGAAGCCGGTGGAGTAAAAGCTGCTCAACAAGGACACGATGTCATTATGACCCCTAATACTGTTATGTATTTTGATTTCTATCAAGCATTAGATACAGACAAGGAACCTTTAGCTATAGGAGGATATATTCCTATTGAAAAAGTATACAATTACACTCCAATCCCCAACCAACTAACCCAAAATCAGCAAAAACATATCATAGGAGTACAATCCAATTTATGGACTGAATATATACCCGACTTTTCACATGTGCAATATATGACACTCCCCCGATGGGCAGCACTAGCAGAAATTCAATGGAATAACCCCAAACAGAAAAATTATAATGAATTTCTTAATAGACTAAGAAATATGCTAAAATTATATGATTTAGAAAAATACAATTACGCTAAACATGTACTAAACGTAGATGCTACCTATGTATCTAACCCTGAAACAGGATACACAGAAGTAACTTTATCTACATTAGGAAACGCACCCATACACTATACACTCGACGGCACTATTCCAACAAACCAATCACCTGTATATCAGAAAAAACTACAAATAAACAAAACAACAACTCTACAAGCTATTGCAATCCGCCCAGAAGGAAACAGTGAAATCTACAAAGAACAATTTCATTTCAACAAAGCAACCAACAAACCTATAATACTAAAATTCCCTGCCGACGAAAAATATAACGGACAAGGGTATGGAACATTGGTAGACGGAATCTCCGGAAATACAACTTACGGAAGTGATAAATGGCTAGGATTCAGTAATGGAAATGACATGATTGCAACAATAGATCTAGAAAAAGAAACACCTATTACATCAGTCTCACTCAACACATGCATAGCGACTGGTGATGGTATATTTGACGCGCAACATATTTGCATAGAGCTATCAAGTGACGGGAAAAACTATAAAAAAACAGCATCACAAATCTATACGATGCCAACAGAGCATAGAAAAGAAGTCAAGCAACATACACTAACTTTCCAAACTCAAACAGCACGATACGTCAGAATATCGGCTACATCAGAAAAGAAACTGCCTTCATGGAGTGGGCTTCCAGCCATACCTGCCTTTATTTTTGTAGATGAAATATCAATAGAATAATCCTACCTTATAAACCAACCATGACTCAAACAAAAAACACCATATATCCCTAGCACAACAAACCGTACATATTACAAAAATCTCACACTATCAACACATTTAATAACAATCTAAAACAAAATACGTAATATTAATAATATTATAAAACAAAAACAGCGCCAAATAATAACAAATAGACAAAAGGAGTTAAATAAAAAATAAAATAATACACCGATAGTATAATAAATAAAATATTTTATATATTTGCATTACAAGAGTACTCTACATTTATTAATACAATTAAATCGATAAATAAAGTATTATGGACGATTTAAAACAATTAAAAGAACAGTATAAGGAAGAATTACTTAATAATGTACTTCCTTTTTGGATTCAACATTCCCAAGATAAAGAATGCGGTGGTTATTTCACATGCTTGGATCAATTCGGAAAAGTTTTCGATACCGACAAATTCATCTGGCTACAAGGTAGAGAAGTCTGGATGTTTTCTATGTTATATAATAAATTGGAGAAAAAGCAAGAATGGCTGGACTGTGCCATACAAGGTGGCGAATTCTTAAAAAAATATGGACACGACGGTAATTACAACTGGTATTTCTCATTGAACAGAGAAGGAAAACCTCTGGTAGAGCCATATAATATTTTTTCATATACATTCGCAACAATGGCCTTTGGACAGTTAAGTCTGGCTACCGGTTGTGAAGAATACGCTGACATTGCCAAAAAGACATTCGATATTATTCTTTCCAAAACAGATAATCCGAAAGGAAAATGGAATAAACTCCACCCCGGCACACGAGACCTAAAAAACTTTGCTCTTCCTATGATTCTTTGTAATTTAGCCTTAGAAATAGAACATTTACTCGACAAAGATTATCTGCAAAGTACAATAGATACGTGTATACATGAAGTAATGGATATCTTTTACCGACCTGAATTGGGAGGACTCATTGTAGAAAATGTAAATAGTGATGGAACCTTGGCCGACTGTTTTGAAGGAAGACAAATAACTCCCGGGCATGCTATTGAAGCAATGTGGTTTATTATGGATTTAGGAGAACGTCTCAATCGTCCTGACCTGATAGAAAAAGCTAAAGATACAGCATTGAACATGTTCGATTACGGCTGGGATAAAGAATTTGGTGGTATTTTCTATTTCATGGATCGCAAAGGTTTTCCACCTCAACAATTAGAATGGGATCAAAAATTATGGTGGGTTCATATTGAAACATTAATCGCCATGATAAAAGGTTACCAACTGACAAAAGACAACCGATGTCTAGAAGTTTTCAAAAAGGTTCATCAATATACATGGAGTCATTTTAAAGATCCAAATTATCCGGAATGGTTTGGTTATCTAAATCGAAGAGGTGAGGTTTTACTTCCACTAAAAGGTGGTAAATGGAAAGGATGCTTCCATGTTCCTAGAGGGCTTTATCAATGTTGGAAAACACTGGAAAAGCTATAATACATAACCTATCTTTACCTTAATCTTTAAAACCGCATTCTTATGAAAAAAAATTTCAAACGCGAAAAATGGATTTCAAGGATATCACTTGTAACCATTGCTTTAACCTGCCAAAATGCAGTATATGCCACTGATGTTCTATCAGGATCAGCCGTGGTATCATCTATTATACAACAAGAAGGTCGTACGATTTCTGGTACTGTAACAGACGAACAAGGTAATAGTATTCCTGGTGCAAATATTCTTATAAAAGGGACTTCTATCGGTACAATTTCAGATATGAACGGAAATTTCGAAATACAAGTTCCCAGCAATCAAAATATCCTACAAGTTTCCTTTATAGGCTACAAGAATAAAGAAGTTACCATAGGGAATAATAAAAGATTGAATGTCCAGCTAAGTGTTCAGTCAGAACAACTCAATGAAGTAGTTGTCACAGCACTGGGTATCAAGCGAGAGAAAAAAGCGTTAGGATATGCCATGCAGGAGGTTAAGACAGATAATCTGACAGAAAACAAATCTATCAGTCTCAGCAATATGCTACAAGGAAAAGTAGCCGGTGTACAAATTGCACAATCAGGATCCGGAATGGGAGGATCAACACGTATCATTATGCGTGGTCTAAACTCACTAAGTGGCAAAAATCAACCTCTTTGGGTAATTGACGGCATTCCTATTAATGATGATTCAAATGGTGATGCCGATGAATATGGAGGTACAGACCTTGCCAGTGCAGCTTCCCAAATTAATCCGGAAGATATTGAAAGTATTTCTATCTTAAAAGGAGCCAATGCTGCCGCACTTTATGGTTCAAGAGCACAAAGCGGAGCCATCATAATTACCACGAAGAAAGGAAAACAAGGGCAACCTTTACAGCTGGAATATAACGGCAATATCCAATTCAGCAAAGTATACAATCCATACGACTATCAAAATATTTATGGCCAAGGCTCCAGTGGAGTATTCAGTACTTCAGCCAAAGGTAGCTGGGGTCCGAAAATGGAAGGTCAGATGGTTGACAACTGGAAAAATGTCATCTATGGCAATACAGATTATGGTCAATATGCATTGCTTCCACAAGATGACTACATCAAGGAATTCTACGATACCGGCGTACAATATTCAAACACTGTAACAGCATCAGCAGGAAGCGACAAACTTACGGGACGTTTATCATTTACAGACAGCAGAAACAATGGTATTGTTCCTAACCACTCTATCAATCGACAATACTTCGACTTAAACACTGAATTCAAAAACGATTTTCTGACTATCGGAGCAAAAGCCAATTACATGATAGAAAAGACTAATAACGCTCCGGCACAAGGTAGTTACGGGTTAATGTCGCAGTTCATTACCATGCCACGTGGTATTCGTCTATCTGACCTTAGCACTGATATGTTTAAATCAAACGGACAGGTACAAAACTGGACAGGCCCGGCAGAAAACTATACCAACCCTTATGGAATGATATTGCCCGATAACGGAAATAAAAATACCAGAAACCGTTTCTTAGGACAAATCAAGGCATCGTTAAAACTGACCAGTTACCTGAACTTGACGGGACGAGTAGGTGTAGACTGGTACAACGACCAGTACCGGAATACGCTATTCATCAGTCTGATGGATCGACAGCTTCACAATATGTTCATAGTGAAACTTCTCATAAGGACTTTACTGCCGATTTAATATTGAACTTCAACAAGACATTCGGAGATTTCGGTGTAACAGCCAATCTCGGTACTTCTGTCGAAAACCAATCGTATGAAGGTCTTGCAGGCGATGCAGGTACTTTCCAGATTACCGACTTCATCTGGATGGGCAACGGCGACAAACGAGAAGCATCAGAGTCTTTCTATAAAAAAGAGATTCAATCTGTATTTGGTAATGCCTCTGTCAGCTGGAAAAGTATGTTATATTTGGACGTAACAGGACGAAACGACTGGTCTTCAACCCTACCAAAAGAAAACAGATCTTACTTCTATCCATCTGTTAGTTTAAGTGGCATCATTTCTGAAATGCTAAAAATGCCTGACTGGATTGATTATCTAAAAGTAAGAGCATCATGGGCAAAAGTCGGAAATGATACTGATCCTTATAAATTGGCTTATGCATACAGTAAATATGGTAGTCTGGTAAATGGAGGAACCATTCTTGAAATGCAATTACCGGATGAACTTCCACTGAGCGACTTAAAACCGGAAAGTACTAATTCATACGAAGCAGGATTGGAATGGCGCATGTTCCAAAATAGATTAGGTATTGATTTTACATATTATCAAAGTGCAACAACAGATCAAATTCTAGCTATTAATACTCCTGTACCATCAGGATATACCAGTAAGCTAATAAATGCTGGTAAAATTCGCAGTAAAGGTTATGAATTGACCGTAACAGGAACTCCTATTCTTACAAAAGACTGGAAATGGGATATCACATTAAACTGGGGATTAAACCGAACCGAGTGTATAGAACTAGGTGGAGGAATCAAACGTTATACACTAGGTAGTACCAGTATCGCATCAGTTGTTATCAACGAAGGTGGAAAATACGGTGATATTGTTGCAACCAACGCTTATCAGAGAGATGCCAATGGCAATATTTTGATTGGTGATGATGGACTACCTCTTACTGAGACAGATAAGGTTATTGGTAATATGTTACCAAAATGGACAGGTTCAATAGGCACCGGATTACAGTGGAAAAATCTGTCTCTTAATGCTTTGATCGATATACGTTATGGTGGCGACTTTATCTCTATGACTGATGCCAACGCATGTTCTGCAGGAACATCTGCACGAACATTGGAAGGACGTGACAGAATGGTTGTAGATGGCATTTTAGCTTCAACAGGAGAAGTAAATACCATTCCTGTTACAGCACAAGAATTTTATACTAAAATAGGAAGTTCAAGTGGTGTAGCCGAAGAATTTATGTATAAAGGAACCTATGTAAAAATGAGAGAACTATCTATAGGATGGAATCTTCCAACTTCCTGGCTTAAGCCACTCAAGCTACAAGCTGTTAAGGTTTCTGCAGTAGGACGTGACCTCTTCTATTTCTACAAAGATGCACCTGTAGATCCAGAATCAGCTATTTCTAGTGCTGACTATGCTCAGGCATTCGAATATGGTTCAATGCCTCCTACTAGAAGTTTTGGATTTTCTTTAAATGTTAAATTCTAAATTTAGAGCTATGAAACAATCTTTGATTTTATCCAGTATATTTTTGGTTGGTATGGAACTATTCAGCAGCTGTACTGATAAGTTCGAATCCATGAATACCAATTATAATCCGCAAATCCAATTTTTCCCCAAATCCGAAACGAAGCGTCCGAAAATCGCACTTTCACATAAAACGAAGCGTTCTGAAAACCGTAAGCGCACAACACCAAAAATGCAACCAGAAAAGGTTGCATTTTTAGTATCTACAAATCGATTAAGACAGGCATTAAAATAGCATTCAAATATCAGTCGAAAACCTTTGTTATCCCAACAAAAATGCGTATCTTTGTTTAGTGTTAAGCTGCCCTATTACAGGGAGTTTCATCCTGCTTTTTATACAGCATTATGTCTGTGTACTTGGCAGAATAGTTCATGTGCGCATTGAACTCAGACTTCACGCAACCCTCGAACGGATCACCCAATGTTCTGTTTTTGCCCATCCATTGACACAGTTCTACGATGGAAGACTTGTTTGACGTGAAGTAAACGAACGAATGGCCGTTCAGGACTGTCAACACATCCAGATAGTCCGAAAGCCGCCAATACATCTTGTAGGTTCCAACCTCAGTCGACAAATAAGGCGGATCGACCAGGAACACAACATCAGGCACATCCTTGTACTGTTCATATAGCTCCTTGTAGTCACAGGATGTAACAGTCAATCCGTCCAGATAATCGGGACAAGGCTGGTAATCCGTTGTACGGATATTATTATAAAGCGTTTCTTTCTTCATTCCTTCCACACTCAGCTGATACTTCATGGAAAACATCAGCGAGGATGAGATAGTGATGAAGTCCACGTAGCCACGCTCCTGTTCCTCGCGTATGATACGTTCAAATATACGCTCTCTTGCATATCCTGTTATCGGCTTATGGCGTGGAACGTCCTTGGCAATGGTACGCAAGTCGGACAAAAGGGAATTAGTTTGCGGAATGGCTTGTAAACGTTGGCAATAGCCGTCATAATCGTTATAAATGACCGTAGCGTCCGGCCTTTGGTGCTTGGTAATATGCGACAATAGTCCACTTCCACCGAACAAATCCACAAACACGGTTTTGTCCTTGAACTGTTCCAATACTCTTATAAACTCTCTGGCAAACATGCGTTTTTGCCCCATGAAAGGCAACGGGGCCGATAAATACAACTTCTTCATACGTTCAACTCGAATTTTATGTTTTCCATCCCGGCCAGCAAATCCTTTGCCCGGGATAGGTTGTTCTCGTAGATATGCACGTTCCCAAGGTCGAGCGTTATGGACTTCAAAGGCAGGTCTATCTGCCTTGACATCAAATAAAGGTGGTAAATATCCGACGGCAGCCCGAGGTTCGCATCGCTGCTTCTCTGGTAGGCCGACACCACCAGTTCACCTTCGTCTATCTGAAACTGTACAAGGCTAAGGCATGGTGCCTGGTTGGTTTCCACTCCTGTTGCACCGAGGAACAGGACATAGTTCTTGCTGTTGCGCTTTTCCGCATTGATTTGGGCGATGAGTGGCGGCAGCTTCTCAAAATAGGTCGGGTAACTGTTGACAAGCGTATGGCCGCAATAATCCCACCATGTTATGCCCGCTTCCCGGTACTTTTCTACGTCACGTTCCCCCTGCATGAACAGACCGAATTCTGTCTTCAGCTTCTTGCGTGCAATGCCATGACTCCCGAATATATCGAGCAGGTCGGCCGGCATAAGAGTCATCCTTTCGTTCAGCAGGTACCTGATGCTACCCTTTTTGTTTGTCTGGACTTTACCTTCTTTGAGTATCTTGCCCAGCATTTGGTAATACTTGTTCATGTGCCATCATTTTAAGTTTGCACAAAGGTAGCCACACCGGACAGAACAAAAGAAGGATGGGGATAAATCACACTGCACCAAACGTACAGCGTTTTCCGAAGCGTTTAATCACGTCATAGACTTTGCGCTCGCATACTGAATACTTGTTGGCCAGGTACAGCACGGCATAAGTTGTTTTCTCACCCCTGTTCTTCATCGCCTCAAACTCCGAGTAAAGGTCTATATAGCGAACATCATCCTGCTTTATTCCCAGCTTTATGAGCATCTCCAACGGTTCTCTGTTAAATTTAAGTGCTTCAAATAGTGTCATGTCCAATCATTTTATTAATTTTGCAGTGCCAATCACATATTTACACAAAAAACGCTGTAACCGCAGCAGAGGGCATTTGCCCCCGGCTGGGCGGTTACAGCGCGTATGCGTAAGTATGTGATTGGCGTCTATACTTAACTTAACAGGCCGGGGGCTTTTTTATATCCCTCCCCCGTGGGGATTCATTCAGAACCACTCGGCTTCATACAAAGCCAAGTCCAGCGCATCCTTCTTCCTCCATCCTTCCGACAGGGCATCCTGAATGTGCTTCATCACCTTCACGTAGAAGTCCTGAAGGTCTGCCACCGTGTCGAACATCCGGTAATACGGCTCCTTGTCCGTGCCCAGCTTGAAGGTCACGGGCAGGTTCTGCCCGTCCGTCTGCACGGCAAGGTCGTAGGCCGCCTTGTAGTTGAACTGGTTCTCGCTTGACAGCCATACGGGCTGCCCATCGTACTCGAAACCGGACAGGATACGCTCGTCCGTCATGGAATTGTACCATCCCGATACCAGCGACCGCACCTCTTCTGCGTCCGGCCTGTGGTCAAGTTCCTCCTCCATGTAGGTGACAGTTCCGTCCTCCCTCGCTTCCACATCCCAACGGATGCGCCATTTGCCTAACACCGGGTTCGTGCATTCCAGCAACGCCACACCGGCACTTCCTTCCACTCGCTTCATTGCCTAACTGAATACATACTTTGTCCGACCTTTCCCGAAGCTCTCCGTCCTGATGGTCGTCTCGAACGGAAAACCGTCGGGGATTTCCCTTATCTGCGCGAGGATGTTCTTCATCTCCTCGCTGTTGGTGAAGAACTTGCGCGGCTCACCGTTCAGCTCGATGGCGACGATGCACCTGTCCTCACCCTGTTCCGTCTTGATGCCGGTCTCAAAGTCCTTCACCACGATGGGGAGGTTCACCAGCTCGCGGATGCTCACTACCGTGCCCGGGAAACGCTTCTTGCCGTCCTCGGGCTTGTAAGACACGTTCAAACTCTTGAAGTCTCTCATTTCTTTGCCTGTTAATTTGTTAAACAACCTTATACTGTCCGCGTGTTTGGCCATGCCGTAAAAGCTGGCCGTCAGTTCACGTTTCCTTCGCTTGCTCTGGATGTCGTGCATCTTCCGGGCAAAGTTCTGTTTTACGCGCTTCCTGAGCAGGGTGAAGCCCGGCCTGATGACGTATCCCAGGAAATCTATGCCTTCGCTCACGGGGAAGATGCGCTCGTTGGGCTTGACTTCAAGCCCGGCAAGCGACAGCCTCCCGTGGATGATGTCACGGACTTTCCACAATTCCGATTTCGCTTTACCGAGCACGACGATGTCGTCACAGTACCTGTAATAATACGGCACGCCGCACTTGTCTTTTACATGATGGTCAAGGTTGTCCGACAGGAACAGGTTGCCGAGCCCCTGCGAGCTGCGCAGCCCGATGCTGATGCCAGAAGGCATCATGCGCACGAACCGCTCCAGCAGCACAAGGAGCGTCCTGTCCTTGAAAACACGCCTTACACATTCCATCAGCCTGTCCTGGCTGACACTCTCATAATACTTGCGGACATCCAGCTTGTAACAGTAGGCGGTGCCTTCAGGGTCGGCCTCCATGTCCCTCCGTATGCAGCCCAGCAGGTCGTGCATGCCACGTCCCTTTATCGAGGCCGCCGTCGTGCGGATGAATCTGCGCCGAAGGTGGTCGTCCACCACGTTCATGACGGCATGGATGGCTATCCTGTCCTTCATGGGAAGCACCTGGATGCGCCTCAGCTTGCCGGCCTCCATCACTTCCATCTCGTGGTAGTTGCTGATGGTGTAGCTCCCGTCGGCCAGGCGTGCCGACAGTTCGGCGATGACTTCTTCCTTGTGGGCAAGAAGCGCACGGCCGGTACGGCTGCCCTTGCGGCGGCTGCCGCGGACTACCGCCCTGAACGACTCCTCCATGTTCGGATATGCCGTTATCTCTTCCATCAGATGTCCTTCCCTGTGCATTGCTGTCGCTTTACTGTTAATGCCTTCAATCCTCCGGGCCAAGCTTCTTCGAGCCGTTTATACGGCCTACCAAACCCTATCGCCCGACACTTGATGTTCCGCCTTTCCGGCCATAGGCCGCTGCTGGCGAGGCTCATCCCCCTCGGCACCGGATTGGGCACACGTGCCCGGCCCTGTACGCCGACTGGAGTTCCCTTGGACTGTTACCGAGACGAGAACCGATGTTCGCGTTCGTATTCGACGAATCGTTACCGCAATTCGCACGACCGACACCGGCGTTCGCATTCGCGTTGTTGTTCGACCGATAGACCACACGGCCTATGGGGGAATCCGCCTACGAACTGCAAAATTAACACTTTTATTCATCTTAACTTCCTAATTTTCAAAATTCGACGGGCTTACGCCCGTATTTTTACCTTCCTTCTGCTTTCGCTTTGTCGCTTCGCTCCCGCTTTGGCGCGCTCCGCCTTACGCTCACGCATACTCCTCCGGAACGCTCAGCGACTTGAACGCTCCGACGCTTTCCGCGACCTCGATTTTGCCGCGGAAGGCGAGACGAGAACCGATGCTCGCGCTCGTATACGACGAATCGCTACCGCAATTCGCACGACCGACACCGGCGTACGCATTCGCGTAGTTGTTCGACCGATAGACCACACGGCCTGTGGAACCGCTCGGAACGAACTCGTCGCAGTAGTATGTAGTGGAGCTTCCAGCACCGGCAGCGCTTACTATGTCCATCCACTTCTGGTGGACAACGGCAGTCATAAAGCCGCTCGTCGTCGTGCTTTTCACCTTCCGCGTCGTGCCGTCAGGCATTTCTATATACAGCTTGTACTGCTCGCTTGACGGGCTGTTCGGAAGGCTCACCTTGTCCATCCACTCCGCCTTGTTGCCGAACCAGTTCTCATAGCCCAGGCAGTTGCAGGACGCTATCTGGACGTACTTGTCGGAACCGTACTCGTCCTGCGTCTTATACCAGCACCATTCCGTCTTGTGGTCGGGGTTCACCGTGTCCGCCATGCCAAGGATGGATGTCGTACCGATAATGCGCGCATTCGTGTTCTGTCCGTATCCGCACTGGTCTTGCGCGTCACGGCGGCCGTACTTCGCATAGAACAGGTTCGCCACGTCCTTGTTCATCTCCCAGTCCACCAGTTGCAAGCCCCGCTGGTTGGCATAATACACCATGTCCGGCTGCGTCAAAGAGGCCACGCTGGTGGCGCCGTTGATGGCGCTGTACAGCTTCGAGCCGATAGTCACGACCTGGAATGCGCCGCACAGGCAAGCCTCATGCTCCACCCAGTCCGGCTCCATGTCCTCTATCTTGTCGCTGTTGCTCAGCACCACGCAGTCAAAGTCAGATGTATTGCGGATAGAGAAATGAAGCCGGGTCGCACCGTCCGGCACGTCGGATATGAGGTACATGCCGTCCACAAAACGGGCGTTCAGCGTTTCCACGATGACGCTCTTGACCACAGTTCCCGCATCGTCGGCGAACACCGCGCCCACAAGGTTGCTGCCGACTACCGACGGGAAGCGGACACGCTTGTAGCCGGATACGGATACCGTCACGGCACTGTAGTTGGAGTCAGACGTCAGCGAACTCTGGACATCCGCCTTCCCGGCCTGTACCTTCATCCCGCTGTCAATCGAGCCGCCGTCACGGAGTTCCTCAAAGGTGATGACGGTGCATTCCGGACGGTCGGGCATTTCGTCCCGGGAACAGAAGCAGGCGTATTTCCTGTTGCGCAGGTAGTCGTTCACGCCCTTGTACCAGTAATGGGGCTCATAGACGAACACGTCGCCTTCCGTGCCGTCCAGTTTTGCCGCCGTACCGTCGGCATACTTGTTGCTGTCCGCATCGTCAAGCTGCGCGATTGTCATTGTTCCCTTGACTGCCTGCTTGCCGAGCACCCGGTGCCGTTGCCGCAATATGGCCGCCACATGCGCACTCGGAACATACTGGTTGCCGTACTTGTACCCGGTCTCGTTGTCGGGGTTGCTCACATTCGCGTCGTCGCTCACCGTGTCGTCAAACTCAATCATCGTGTACTGCGGCTGCCGGATGTTCAGCTCGTCGAAGCGCTCCGCATATTTGTTGAAGGTGTCGTCGTCCAGGTATTTCGTCAGCCTGTACGTGCCGACGAGCTTGCACCGCGTGTTCGTGGTGTTGCCGGATGCGTCGAAGCCGCCCAGCCCGGCGTCATACCACTCTTTCAGGTCGCTGCCGTCGCCCTCAAGCTCCAGGCCGGTGACGCGCACGTACTTCAGCTTGCCTTTCAGCGCGAACAGTTCCTTGAACACCGACAGCCCGTCGATGAGGGCGCAGTTCTCTATCCAGATGCCGGTAAGGTTACGCTTGTTGTCAAAAACTATCGCACTCCACTTGATATACTGCATGGAGCGCAGCGTAAGCGTCTGGAAGTTGGCCGGAAGGTGCAGCCTGTTTACCGCCGCACCCTCGGCGAAGGTGATGGTGCCCAGCGCCGTGCAGCCCGCCGCGTTCACCTCCTCCAGCCTGTTGCAGCCGGAAAGGTCAAGCCCCGGCAGGTTCGTGTAGTTCACAACGTCCAGTTTCCTGAGCATGGGCAACTTCGTGCCCAGCACGAGTTCGGTCAGGGCGTATGTGTTGCCGCTGTTGCCCAACACCAGTTCTTCCAGCACCGGCAGGTTCGGAAGGCTCATGTCCGTGAAGCCGCCCCAGTCCGAAAGGTCGAGCTTCTTCATCCACTCGCCGCCGTACAGGTGGAAGATGGTGCCGATGTTCGCCGTCTGCCCGTAGGTGTAGCTCCACTCATTGTCCTTTGTCACCGCGTCGTGCGTCATCGTGTCGCCCTCGCGCCGGAACTCGAAGTAGAAGTCACGCGCCGGGGTGGCCCTCACCGTCGCGCCGGCCGCGCTGTTGCCCTTGAACGATATGTCCGTGGCGGTGTACTGCCCGGTGCTGTAACGCGCGTCGAACAGGCCCATGCGGTTCGTTACCCACCAGTGCCTGTGTGCCTTGCGGTTGCCCTGCATCGCTTCCAGGTAAGAGTACTTCACGTTCGTCACGCTACCGTCGTTGTTCACCTCCACGCCCTGCGTCTTGGGCCTCACGTACTTGTTCTGCGCGTCCAGGTTGTAGATGCGCTCGCAGAACTTCGCGCTCTGCTCCGTGTCGAACATGTTGAAGATGGTCGAGTTCGACATCCTTTCCCGGATGCGCACGTAGGCCGCCGCCAGCTCGCCGGGGAACTGCTCCCTCAGGTTCTTCCAAAGCACGCTGTCGTGCCCGGCGTAGGCATAGACGGTCTTGACCTCCGTCGACAGTTCCGGGTCGGTGGTGTTCTCGTCCACGTCCCACGGGTACTTCAGGCGGCCGTCATTGCGCACGCCGAGGATGGTGTCGCAGTCGTAGAATATCATGTAGGCGAGCGTCTTGTCCTTGTCGGGGTCGTACCAGAAGGCCATCATCATGTTCTTCACGCGCTGGTCGACGCAGCCCATGATGTCCGTGAACATGTAGTAGTCGCACAGGTAGTCCACGTCAAACCAGTCCGCAAGCTCCGCCTTGAACTTCGCCCCGTCGTCCTGCGTGCTCTTCACCCACTTCACCAGCGGCTCGAGGTATTTCGGCTTCCGGGTTCCGGCCTCGTACTCCGCGTTGATGTCGTCGTCGTCCGGGAAGCGCGCCTCGAACACCTTCAGCCAGTTCGGCGTGCCGTCCTCGCCCTTCGTGTCGAAGTCGTCGTCCAGGAACATGCCCATCGGGTAGTCGTTGTTCAGGAACTCCCAGCATTCGGTCGGGTTCTGCCCTCCGAACTTCTCCGTCACCCACGCCTGGTCATGGTAGCCGGGTATGTCGAGGAAGCCGAACACGGCCTCGGTGCTCTTGTCGTTGTTGAAGTTGAACTTGCCCAGGAACTGCGGGGTTTCCTCCAGCGCACCGCGGTAGAACAGGTAGCACGGCTCGCCGTCAACCGTCGTGCGCACATCATAGGGGTAGCTGCTGTCGCAGTGCCTCTGCGCCGGGGTAAGCTCCCCGGCCGCCGTCAGGATGTTCTGCACCAGCTTGGCCATACCGGTGTTGTGCGAGCTGGAGCTTTCCGCGAAGTCGGCCTTCAGGCAGAAGCAGTCCACCGGCGCGGCCTGTTTCCGGCTGCCGCTTGCCGGGCGGAAGGAGTATTTCGCCTCTTCCTGCAGCTCGCCGCCCACGCCCTGCTCGTCACAGCCGAGGTACAGGTCGCCGGCCACCTTCGAGGCGTTCTTGAAGTAGATGCGGTAGTTCTTTATCGGATAGGCAAGCGAGCTTGTGCCCTGCAGGCGGATGCAGCCGCCCACGCAGCGGAAGTTCAACGCCTGGCTGCCCTTCACCACGCACAGCATCTCGTCCACGTCGTACTTCGGGTCTTTGTCGTTGTTCACCGCCGCCTGCAGCACCGTGGGCACGCCGTTGTCCTGCCGTCCGGTGATGATGATGTACCTCATGCCGTCCGGCACGCTGTCGACCGTTACGTTGCCGCTGTCGTCGATCACGTCGTTGCTGTCGTACAAGGCCATCATGCCGTCCGAGCTGTCCTGGTCTATCATGTAGGTCTCAAGCACCTGCGAGTCGCTCAGGTACGTGTCGTAGGCACGCATGAGGTACACGTCGGTGGTCGCGCCGTCCGCGCCAAGCCCGATGTACGAAGGCGTGGCCTGGTACACGCTGTCGCTCGTCGCCCTCTGCACGCTTCCGGACATGATGCCGTTGATGTACAGGTACACCATCTCCGTGTTCAGCTTCTCGTAGTCGGACGAGCCGTCCGTGCTCTTGGGGAAGCTCACGAAGGCCACCTCGTACACTTCCCCGGCCGCCATCTTCATTGACAGCTCGCTCTTGCCCCTCGTCACCATGCGCGCTTCCTGCGTGGTGATCACGAAGCCGGTGCCGTCGGCGTCCACACAACGGATGACCTCCGCGTCCTCATCAACGACCTCGCTTACTTTGTACTTCACAATGAAAGCCATCGCGTTGGTGACATTTTGCTCCGGCTGTTCCAGGGGGCGGTGCTGCACGGTGGCCCGCGCCGTGTCCGTCAGGCGCAGGGCGGTGCCCGTCCAGCCGTCGCCGCCCCACTTGAAGCCTTCGAACACTGTCCGGATGCCGTTATAAGTCCATTCCTCGCGGTTCACGTCGCTGTTGCTCCTGCCCTGGGCGGTCAGCTTCAGCGTCAGCCCGTCCGTTGGCTCGCTGAGGTTCAGGTCGCTCTTCTCCGCAATGAGCCGGAAGTTGTATGTCGTATCGCCCACTACAATCTTGCACTGCTCCTCGCCATAGTTGGAGGCGCGCAGCGTCAGGCTCTGCGCCGTGAACGGCACGGAGGCGGACGAGGCCAGCGTGCTCCCCACATACACGTCCGCCCGTGTCGGGGTTTCCTTGGGGTTGTATGCAGCATATTGCAGCGTGTAGCTGTCGTACTGCTTCGTCGGGATGTAAGGCGTTTGGCCATTTTCGATGACCGACCCGTCCGCATAGTCGAACCTTGCGGACACCAACGGGGTGTTGTTCCCGGCTTCCCGGACGCCCACGGCGAAGAGGATGCTGTTCGACTTGATGGTGCTGCCGTCCGACAGTTCCAGTTCCACCACGAGCTGCACCGTGTGGGTGCCGTGCCCAAGGTTGGTCGTCGCTATGCTGAAAGACCCGTTGGCCGTCGAACTGGTGATGCTCCTGTCCTCGGTGTCCGTGCCGTCCACATAGCAGCGCAGGGTCTTCGTGCCGGCACCGCTCAGGGCGTAGGGTATGCTGAGGGTCTGGCCGCGTGTTATGGCCGTGGCGATGTTGAAAGAGCTGCTCAGGGTCAGCTGCACCACGTTGATGCTCCACGTCACCTGGGCCACCTGCATCTCTGCGCCTTCGCCGACCTCCACACGCACCCTCACGGTATTGGTGCCCACACCCATATACTTCGTCACGTCCACCGTGTTCGTGCTGCCTGCGGATATGGTCTGCGTCAGCGTGCTGGTGTTCGCACCCTGAGTGACGGTCACGGTCACACGGCCGGGGTTGCCGGTGCTCTCTCCGGTCGCGGTGTCCGTCTGGTCGTAGGTGTAGGTCAGCTTCACCTCGTCGCCGGCCTTGACGGTCTTGTTCGGGGTGACGCGCGTCAGCACGACCTTCGTCGTGGCCACCGTGCCGCCACCGCCGCCCGTGAACATGTCGCTCGTGCTGATGACCTCCCCGGCCTCGTTCAGCAGGGAGAGAGAATAGGCCTTGTCCGTGCCCTCGCCGATTTCATTGAGCTGCAGGGCGGTGCCGTAGGTGGAGGCCTTCTCGTTTATCTTGGCCGCCACGCCCTTGCCGCTGACCGGGTTCGTCGAGTTCTCGTTCACCGACTGGTCTACCTCCACCACTGGGATGTCCAGGTTCGCCACACCCTGCCCGTCGGGGGCAAGGTCTTCCGTGGCTGTGCCTTTCGTCACCCGGATTTTCTTGATGGCATCACCGCCGCCGTACCGGTTCCACGCCGAAGCCGTCAGGAAGGACGACACGTCCGTTCCCTCGAAGCGGTAGTCGAGCCACTTGCCGGCGGACGCCTCGAAAGTGATCACCATGCCGGGCTTGTCCTCGTCGGCGATGTCGGCATCTGCCAACGCGGCCACGGCGGTTTCCTTCGTGTAGTATCCGGAGCCAAGCGGATGGAGCTGCGTCACATTATAAAAGCCGTTGCCGCTTCCTCCGCCGCCCGCCTTCACCAGGTCGCCGTCCTCGTCACTCCACGCATACAGCGTGTCGCCGCAGATATATACCTTGTCCTTCAGGATGGCAGACCGCGTATCGTCAAGATACATGTCCGCTCCCGGCAGGCCGTTGTTGCCTCCAGCCCAGTTGTTGCAGTATTTGCCGTCCGTATATACGCCAGCAAACACCTTCAGGCTTTTTATATAGACGACCTCCGTCACGTTTGCGCCGGATACGGTATCCACCGCCCCGCTTTCCACGATGCGGCTGAACCGGGCGGTCGCCCCCTTCAGGGCAGCCTTGGCCGTCGATTCATATTGGGTGGCGGCCTGCTGGGCCTTGCCGGCTGCCTCGTTGGCGGTGGCGGCTGCGGAATTGGCCGCGTTCTTGGCTTCCGTGGCCGTACTGGCCGCTGCATTGGCTGTCTGGGCGGCCGTATTGGCGGCCTGCGCGGCGGCATTAGCCGTGGCCGCCGCGTCCGTGGCGGGCTTCTGGAGCAGCGTCATCGGTACGTTGACCAGTTCGCTGCCCTTTACGCCTGGGAGGGAGTTCACCCCGTTCAGCGAGGATACCGTTTCCAGTTCCTGCACGCCCTGGCTCTCCGCCTTGATGGCATTGAGCACCTGCTGTATGTCTTCCTGTGATATGGCCATAGTCAGTTCTTTTTATATTGGTTAAACGGTTTTCTTGTTCTCAGGTAGCCGGTGTCGGACTGGTGGGCATAAGCCTCCAGCTCGAAGCTGATGGCGCGGTAGGCTGTCTTCGCCTCGCGCAGCCGTGCCAGGCGCCACAGCCATTCCAGCACGTACAGCAGATAGAACGGCACATAAAGCAGCTCCTTCATCTGCGCAGTGTGGATGGCCTCGTGGTTGTAGTCCTCCGCCCTCATCGTGCAGCCCTCGCGCACGAACAGCACGCCGAAAAGGTTCACGCATTTGTAGCCCTTAAACGGGATCAGCCGGTTGTATATCACTTTCATCACCGCCTCCTTCCTTTATCTGCTTACGCAAGCCGTCTATAAATGCCGGAGTGCAATATTCGTCCGCGATTCTTGTTATCAGGGAAACCTCGGTACGGTCGTATTCTTCAGCACCCTGGCTCTTGTATATCTTCATTGCCAGCGCATGGGCACGGATGCCGTTCACATTCATATATATCAGGTCTGCAAGACTTTCCCTCGCATCGCCAGTCCGGCTTTCCTTGCCGCTTATCCCCGTAGGAATAGTGAATTGCTTGAAGTTCAATTTCATTTTCATTCTAATAAATATGGACTTAAGTTATACCTGTATGCGTATCGCTTGCCGGCATATTCCCAATAAAGGTTCTGGCAGGTATTGTTTACAAGCACCCATCCTAAACCTCCACTTGAAACTTCGCCGGTTGCTTCGTCTCTTATATAGTCGTTCTTCAATATCAGCTCCACGACACCGGCATCCAATGTAAGCACATCCGCACGGAACTCCATGGAAGTGGGTGTCTGGGCAAATAAGCCGCTGATGATTGCGCTCCCGTTTTCCGTCCTGACTGTGGTTGGAGAATGTATCGTTCTTGTCTTGATAAAGTAGGAATCCATAATCAAGACACGCGCACCTTCATATTCCTCAGATACCGGCAGCACCACCCCACTGAATGTCGCATCGACGAAAAGGTTTGTGTTCAGTTTGTATTCATTATTGCCGGTCGTTTCATTATTTCCCAGATTTGTCGCATCGCAAATTTCCACCGGTTTGAATACTGAGTACAAGTAACCTTTCAATTTGGCGTTATTGGTTTCTATGCTGCCATCCTCCAATATCTTGAAATTCCCGTTCGCTGTCACAAGCCCCTCCAGTGATATGTTGGCAGCTGATATTCTGATATCGGAAGCGGTCTGGTCTATTACGGACACTATTCTTCCGTCGGCATCAAAAGCGTACAATTTGTTGGCCATCGCAGTTGTTACAAGGCCAGCCTTGTTCTTTAGTTGCCCGTCTTCGTCGAAATACTGCGACATCATCTCGTTGTACTTCGCCGTGGTGATGATGCTTGACGACTCGATGACGTTCCCGTCCTTGTCGAAGTTCGCCGCGGCTATCTTCACCAGCTTCTCGGACTGCTCGAACAGGGTCTTGTACTTGTAGGCCAGGGCTTCGGCCCTGTCCGTGCTCAGCACCAGCATGTACAGGTATATCTCGCCCGTGAACGCCAGCTTGAAGTCGCCTGTGCCGTTCCACAGCCCGGAGTGGTTGAACACCTGGTAGCCGTCCGTCACGCCCAGCTCGCCGTCGTAGCTGAACTCGTTGAAGTTCTCGAACCCGGTCTTGTCCAGGCCCTCGAACTGGATGGTCAGCCGCCCGGCCTTGGCCACACGGTAGAAGAAGCTCAGGTACACGGCCTCCGGCTTCTTCTGCCCCTCGTCGTTCACGTCGGTGTAGTCGGGGATGAAGCGGAAGTTTCCGCTTTTCTGCAGGATGTATTTGTTGCGTATATATACGGTGGTGCGCCCGTCGTCGGTCTTCACGCAGGCATAGTTCGTCTTGTCGGACAGCGGTGCACCGTTCGCCCATATCCATTTGTTGCCCAAAAGGAAGAAGGTGGCCTCGTTTTCGGTGTCCCACTTGTTCATGCCGTCGCCGAACGAGGCGTTGTCCAGATAGCTCCTGTCCTCCGTGAAGTCCTTGCGCAGCCCCTCCACGGCGCTCTCTATCTTGCCCTCCGTAATCTCGAAACGCGTCAGGATGTCCTCGCCAGTGGTCAATACGAACGTGCCCATCAGGTACACGTTGTCGCCGTACAGGCCGTTGCCGTGCGGCTGGTTGTCGGCCGGGAACCGGCTGTCGCTTATCCCGTCCAGGTTGCCCAGGCGCACCCGCAGGCAGCCGTCGAAGTTCTTGCCGCTCACGCCGTCCAGCACGTCCACCCTCGGCTGTCCATCCTCGGTCGCCGCGATGGAGATGAGGTTCTGTCGGAGCCGGTCCGTCGTGTTGCCCATCAGCACGCACTCGTCGCCCTCCTTGGGCTCCACGCCGCCGAACTCGCTCACGGGCACGGTGACGCCTTCCCCGTCCGAGGCGGACACTTCCACCCAATATCCGCGCAGCGACGCGCCGGTGAACTCCGCGCAGCGCATCAGGTCGTGCGCCGTGAACTCGTTTTCCTGCTCGAAGGTGATCTTGTAGTTGTCGCCTTCTTTCGTGACAGCCTTTATCTTGCCGTTGGCCGCGCTGACCACCAGCTGGCCGCCCACGCTGCGCACTTTCTCAATCAGCAGTTCCAGGGCCACCAATGTCTGCCGGATGGTCACCTTGTCAATGGTCAGGTTGCTCAGCCCGGTCAGCGCGTCCATCCACAGCTGCCAGCCCTCGCCGGTCATGCCGTCCACGAACTTCACCGACCGCAGCAGCTCGCGGATGACGGCGGTCAGCCATTCGGCGTTCCCGTCGCCGTCCACCGCCGCGCCGCTCTCCCCGGCCTTGTGGCTTCCGAAGTCGGCTCCCTTCAGGAAATGGATTTTCTCCCGGGCCGTGTCCTCGCGAAGCCTGCTCAGGGCTTCTTTCAGCGTCCGGCGTGCCGAGAACACGTTGTTGTCCGTCGGATAGGTGTTGTCCCAGCTGCGTATCAGGTCGGGGAAGCTCCCCGACGTGGCGGTCTTCACGTAGCTCTTCGCGTCTGTGATGCTGTCATTGATGGTTTCCATCGCGCCGGTGCTCGTCGCGTCGCAGACCTCGATGTCCATCTGCGAGGGCAGGTTCACCTTGCGCGTGACCTTGGTGATGCGGCTGCTGCGGAAGCCGGTTTCCGGGAAGTACTTTTCGCTTTCCAGACGCACGCGGCGGCCCACGTACAGGTCGGTGCCGTTCTCCTCGATGTACACGTGGTCGGTCGGGGCCTTGTAGCGGCTCACGTCTATGGCGTGCTCCCCGTTGTATTTGTCCACCGCCTCCTTGAACTCCTGCTCGGCCAGCGGATAGTATTCGTCCGGCATGCGGATGTTCCACAGGATGTACTTGTCGCCGGGCTTCGGGCAGAGCGTGTCGTTCGGAAGCTGCGTGTCGTCGTCATACGGCCATATCGTTATCAGCTCGAACTCGTGGGTGTCGCTGTTATAATTGGCCTCGAAATAGTAGGTGCCGTCCTCCTCGTCGCCCAGGCCGGCCAGTTCGCTGCCCTCCTGGAAGGACACGCGCTTCACCTTGCCGCCTATCTCGTAGCTGTTCGGGTCGAAGCCCAGGCTGTTGTCCTTGAAGTAGAATATCTTGAACGGGTTGCCGTCCTCGTCCGTCACATCCTCGCTGCGCACGGAGCTGACCGTGCCGGTGCGCTTGGGGTAGATGTCGGAGAAGGCATCCGCTTCGTAGTGGTGCCATACGCCGTACTTCTCCACGTTCACGTCCACGTGCTTCACGCCGCCGGGAAGCTGCAGGCGGCTGTGCCCATATTTCTCCGGGTCGATGTTCTTGCTGCTGCCTATCGGGTACAGCCGGGTGTAGAACTTGGCGTTGTCGGCCATGTCGCACTCCAAGGATGTCAGACCCTTGCCGTAGCCCAGCGCCACTTCCTCGCCATGCTCGCAGCGGCACACGTTCACCGTCTGGCCCTCGCACCACCATTCGGCCCGGTTTCCGGCTTTCTCGGCCACTTCCTTCAGGGCCTCGTCGCAGTACTTGCCCTCGTAGTCGATGACGATGTTCTCCGTGCCTTCCACTGTGCCGACCTTCCAGTCGGTGGTGTTGTCCATGCCGTTGTTGATGCTCCTGACAATGAGGGCCACGTGCTCCCTCGGCGGCGCGGTCAACGTGAACACGGGTTCGTCCGCCCCGTCCGTGTCGTTCAGCACCAGGAAGCGCTTCAGCAGGCTCTCGATGCCGTAGAGCTTCACGTCGTACTTCCACTCCTGCGCGCTCACCTGCTCCGGCTTGTAACGCTCCATGAGCCAGTACCGCTCGCCCATGAACTCGGCGTAGTCGTTCACCTCCAGCGCGATGTGCTCGTACAGGGTGAAGGACAGGGTGAGCACGTTGTCACCCTGCAGCTCCTTCGCCTGCGTCGAGTTGTCGTCGCAGGGCACCTGTGTCTTGGCTGTGCCGTCGCTTCCGTATATCGTTATCATAATGCCGTTCTAACCGTGTTTTAATGTCATTCAGATGGCAGGCTTCGGTTCCCGGAAGGTCACGTAGAACCGGCTGGCCTGTTTCCCAACCTGCCAGAGGTAGGTCAGGGGTTCGTAGTCGCTGCTTTCCTTATAAAAAACGTGCAGCGTCATGTCGAGGTCGGGAAAGCGGATGTCCAGCCACCCGTCATCTCCCTGCTTCAAAAAAGCGATGAACGCCTTGTACCGCGACAGCCACTCATCCCGCGTGTCGGCATACAGGGCGAAGTACAGCTTCACGTCCCGCGCCTGGTTCCTCACCTCCAGCACCGCCGAGTATTTCTCGCCGTCCTCCTCCCGGATGTCCACCGCCACGTGGGTCTTGGTCTTCGACGGGGCCATGATGGCTTTCAGGTTGTTACGGTCGCCCCGTTTTTTCTCTACTAAGAAAGCGCCGTATGCCTTCCAGATGTCCGTGCCGTTGATTAGCACCTTGCCTGAGAGTATCGCGTCCATAGTCATTTCATTTTAAGTCCGTCCCTGATTATCTTTTTAATGTCTTCCTTGATTTCTCCGAGGTGCCTTGCACTGTTCCCGGTGTTTTCCTCAATTCGGCGCAGGCTGTCAACCGCCGCTCCCATCTGCTCGCTCACGTCGCTCATCTTCTCGTCCATGCTCGACCAGTGCATCAGCCCGGAGGTGAACATGCCTTCCAGTTTCGTGCCCTGCTCCTGGCTCATGGCGTTGAAACTGCCGGACTTGCCGCTCTGGCTCGTGCCGGACTCGCTGTCCAGGTCGACACCGGCCGCGTCCGCCATCGCGTCCAGCCGTTCCCCGGCGGCCGTCATGGCGTCCTCGAAGCGTCTGCGCCACCCGGCGAGGTAGTCCTTGTCAGCCGTCCCGTTGATGAAGGCTTCGGAAAGTTCGTCGTACAGCGGCTCGAGCACCTTGGCGAGGTCTTTGTACATGAAAGCGTTGAGGACGGCTTCCGACAGGGTGTCCTCAGTGAACTCGCCGAGTTTCGACACGTCGCCGCGCATCTCGCGGAGCGCGTCCCTGGCGTTGGAAAGGAAGCTGTCGAACGACACGCCCATGACCATCTCCTGCATCGTGGCGTAGCACTCCTCGATGTTCTGTTTCAGTTCCTCGACCGTCTTGCCGCTGTCCACCCATGCCTCGTAATAGTCGCGGGCCGCGTCGCTGAGCTTGTTCTGGTTGTAGTACAGCTCTATCTGCTCCGCGCTCATGCCGCGCAGGCTGTGCGTCTTGGAGCCGCCGTTCAGGGAGTTTCCCCATTCCCAATGCGCGTCGCTGGCCTGCAGCTTGCCCCACAGCTCGTCGTAGGCGGCGGCCTCGGCGGCCAGGTCTTTCTGGTATTGCGCGAGCTGTTCGGACTGCGCCTCCCATACGGACACGCTGGCCGGCTTGGCATAGCCTTTCTCCACCAGCCAGTTCAGCAGCTCCACGTCCTTGATGATGTCGCTGATCTGGCTCTGGTTGGCAGCGTATTCCTCGCTCCGCTCGCGGATGGCGCGGTTGGTCTCTATCTCGGCGATGTACCACTCGCGCTTCATCTCCTCCATCTTCTCCTTCCAACTGGTAAACAGGGATACGATGGAGGACAGGCCGCCCAGCACGCCGGTCACACCGCCCACGATGTCGCCGGAGAATATCTGCCCGATGCCGGTGCCCATGTCCATCATGCCGTCAACGAAAGTCATCATCTCACCGATGGACTGTGAGAAGCGGTCGCCGAACACCGCGCCCAGGGAATCGCCCCAGCCGCGTATCGTGGACGTGAGCTCCTTCCCCTTCTCGTTCATGGACTTCAACGCCCCGGACACGTCGCCGTCGTTCTTGACTGACTTCATCAGCTCGTCCCAGGAGGTCTTGAAGGCCTTGAAGGGGTTGCCTTTCTCGAGCTCTTTCTGTATCTCCTTCACACGGCGCTGCATCCGCTCGAACTCGGCCACGGTGACGGTAACCTGCTTTTTCACGAACTTGCCGTCCGCGTCCTTGGCCGGTACGGAAAGGCTCACGCCGCTGTTACCCACCTTGGCGCCGGACAGGGTCTCCTGAGCCTGGGCGTAGAAGTCGGAAAGGACTTTGTAGCCTTTTTCCGACACGTCGCCGAACAGCTTGGTGTAGAAGTCGGAGGCGCGCAGGATATCCTCTTCCAGGGAGGCTATCTCTTCCTTGTACTTTTCCGTCCGCGCCGAGATGGAGGCCTCGACCTCGGACGTGTCGCCGCCCGCGCCGGACAACCGGGCGCGCTCGGATTCATATACGGCCATGTCCTCCCGGTACTTCTCGTCGATGTCGCGCCGCCGCTGGTCGAACGTCCGGTACTGCTCCAGCAGGGCTTCGTAGCGTTCCTTGCCTTTGCTCACCTCCGTGCTTTCCACGCCGCGCACGCCTTGCTCCATGCGCCCGTGTGCCTCGGCGTAGGACTGCACGATGCCGTTCCGCTGGTCGGCGGTCAGACTGCCGCCCTGGGCTTCCCGCAGGCGTTTCTCCTGGGCCTCTATCTCGGCCAGTTCCCGCTCGTAGTCCAGGCGTATCTGCCGGAGGCGCTTGTCGCTGCCTTCCTTCATCCGGTCGATGGCTTCCTGCTCGCTCTTCCAGTGTTCCTCGCGGAGCCTTTCCGTCTCCCCGTTGTAGGCGGCGATGCGCAGGATGTCTGCCTGCATGGCCTCGAACTCGGACTGGTAGGCGGCCTGTTCGGCCTTGCGCTTCGCCTCCGCGTTGCGGTCGCCGGCATCCCCGAGCGCGGTGCGCTGGGCGTCCGTCAGCCCGTCCGTGCCGGTTTCCAGGCCGGCCTCGCGGTTCCGCCGCTTCCACTTGGCTTCCATCTTGGCGATTTCGTCGGCGCGGGCCTGGTAGTCGTCGTCTATCTGGCGCAGTTTCTTTTCAAGGCCTTCTTCCATAGCCCCGGTCTCCGCCTCGTCGTTGCTGTGCTGCAGCTCGACCAGCTCGCGCCCGAGTTCTTCCTTTGCCTGCCTGCGCCTTTCTGCTTCCCGCTCGGCCTTGTCGGCGGCCTTGCGTTCGCTCTCGGCATCCTTGTTCTCGTCCGGCTTGTACCGGTCGTATTCCTTCTTGGCCAGGCTGAGCGCGTCCTTCAGTTCCTTGGCCTTCTTCTCGTACTCCTCTTGCGTCAGGCTGTTGGAGGTGTCGGCCAGGTAGTCGTTGTAGGCTTTCAACGCCTGCTCGTATTCCTTGCGTGCCTGTGCGCCCCAGTCCGCGCTGGAGTCGCGCTTCAGGTTTCGTCGGTTCTTCTCGGCATTCAGCTTGTTGAGTTGGTACTGGAGCTCGTCACGGCTGAATGTGCCTCTCAACGCCTCATTGCCGTAGGTGATGTTCCCGTATTTTTTCTGCTCGGTGGTCATCCGGGCCAGCAGGTTCTCGCGCTGCCTTATCTGCTGCTCCAGCGTGTCGTTGCTGATACCGGTCAGGTTCTCGAAGTAGGAGTTGGCCCGTTCCTTGCGCACCTGTTCGGACAACGCTTTCCGCTTGTTGTACAGGTTCTGCAGCTCGGTGGCCTCGTCACCGGTCAGGCCGCCCACCTTGCGCATCCTCGTCCCGGAACCGTTGGCGTCCTCCCAGCGTTCGGTGGCTTTCTTGGCCTCCAGCGCGGTGATGCGTGCATTCACGCTGGCCAGCTCGTTCTGCGGCCGCGTGATGGACTGTCCAGCTTCCAGTTCGGCGATTTCCTCCTTGATGCGCTTGATGTTCTTCAGCTTCTCATACTCAGTGTCGTATTTGGCGAAGATGTCCGGGTATTTCTGTTCCAACTTGTTCAACGCCTCGCGCCGGGTGTCGGTGGCCAGGCTCTCGTCACCGGCCACGCCGCAGAGTTCCTCCAGCCTGCGGCGGTGTTCCTCCTCGGCCTCGATGGTCTTCTGCTTGGCGGCCTGGTATTCCTCCTCGGCTTCCTTCAGGCGTTCGGTCTCGGTCTTCATAGACACCATCGCGGCCACCACGCCGGCAACCAGCGTAGCCACCAGCACGTAGGGGTTGGCAAGCATCGTGGCGTTGAGCAACTTCTGCGCCTTCTCCACAATGACCAGCCAGCCGTAGTGCAGGGTCTCTGCCACGGTCAGTGCGCCCACGCCGGCCGTCTGGAGAGCCTGCATGGCGGTGACGGCCATGACGGCGGTCTTGTACGCGCCGTATGTGCCCACCAACCCGAGCAGCACACGGCCCACCTGCTCGTAATGGTCGACCAGGTAGGCGACCGCGTCCAGCGAGTTCCCGATGATGCCTTCGGACTGCCGCCCGATCTCGTTCATCATCATGCCGATACTGTCCTCGATGTTGCTGATGCGCCCGGTGATGGTCTTGCTCTGCTCCTCCATGAGGTTATAGAACATGCCGCCCTCGTTCGTGAGGTTCTGAAGGGCCTGCTGCACTTCGGGGAAGCCGACCTTGCCGGCCTCCACCATCTCGCGCACCTTGCCCTCGGCCACGCCGAGTACGTTCGCCAGTTCCCGTCCGAGGGGGATGCCTCGGCCCACGAACTGGTTGTAGTCCGCCGTATAAAGGCGGCCCTGCGTCATGGTGGTGCCGTAGAGATAAATCAGGTCGCTGAGTGGCTGGTTCAACCCGGCGGCGATGTTGCCCAGGCGGATGAGATCTTCGTTGACGTTCTCCACGTTCTCGCCGTAGGCAAGCAGCTGGCGCGCACCGCCCGCAACGCTTTGGAGGTCGAACGGGGTCGTGGCGGCCGTTCGGATGAGCTGCTGCATCAGTGCGTCGGCTTTCTCCTCGCTGCCCAGCATGGTATTGAAGGAGGCCTCCAGCTGCTGGAACTCGCCACGCACCTTGACGATGTTGCTGACCAGCTCCTTCACGGCGAACGCACCGGCTATCTTCGACACGGTGCCGCGGACGGATTCGGCTTGCCTGTCCAGGCGTGCCATCTCAGCAGACGCGCTGCCGGTCTTCACCTTCAGCTCGTCCACCTTGCGCCCTGCCTTGTCAAGACCTCCCGACAGGCGGTCGCGCATCAGTATCTCTATTTCTACCGGTTTCGTTGCCATTCTATTTCTTCAGGTTGCTTTGGAAAAATCCTACAATGTCTTTCGCCTCGTCCTCCGCGCTCTTCTCTTCTTTCTTTTTGCGTACATAGCGCGGCGCGTCGGCAAGCATCATGATGAGGGTCTGGTAGTTCACGCCTTCCAGGATGTAGTCTACGCTCCATCCTGTGGCATTCGCTATCTGCCAGACAAAGCCGAAGGGGCTATGGGAAGGCTCGTAGACCGTCTTTAACTCCCCTTCCTTTTTTGGCTCAGTCTCAGCTTCATCGGGTTCATCATCCCGGCTGATCTGATAATACTCGTAAAAGGGTCGGTGCCCAGCAGGAACACGAAATTGCGCATCGCCGCGTCCATGTAGGCCGGCTCCATGAAGTGGCGCACCCACCAGGCGGTCAGCCCCACCAGCAGGTGGCGGCTCCACCAGCCGCGGCACAGGGTGTAGGCGATCATCCGGCTCACGGCCTTGCCGTGAGCGGCGATGAAGGCCATCTCCTCGTCCTTGGTGAACTTCTTCATCTCGTCTGCCGTCACGCCCAGCGACAGATAGACTCTCGCCAGCCGTATCAGTCCGCCCAGTCGGGGGCGGCGCATCACCACGCGCAGCTTCAGGGGCTTCTTAACCAGCGGGATGCGCAGTTCCTTCAAGGGGACGGACACGCCCCTGTCCAACAGGGCGGCCGTCCCCTCGGCTTGCACCAGACGTTCCGTTGCCTTGTCCATACGTTACTCTGACGGCGTGTCGTTGATTTCGTAGGGAGCGGTGTCCGGCTCTTCGGGCTTGTTCACCTTCAGCTGGCATTCCAGCTTGGATACCTCCGTCAGCGTCAGCTTGCCGCCCAGATTGGCCATGATGGTGCCGTTGGGTATCTTCATCGCCTGGCCGCTCACGAACTGGATCTCCCACGGGCCGCGCAGCTCCACGAGGTCGGTCGGGGCCTTCCAGCCGGTGTAGCTGCCCGTGCTGCCCACCAGCGTGCCGCCAAGCACGGCCTGAATGTTCTCATAGTCCAGCTGGATGAGGTTGAACGTCGGCGCGATGGTCGCGTTCTTGTTGGCCAGTGTCAGCACCGGAGCGTCAGGTACCTGCTCGGCTTCCACGTCCGTACTCTCCGGCTTAGTGCCGCCCCAGTCCCAGCTGCCTTTCTCGATGTAGCCGATTTCCTTGCTGTTGAACTTTACCACGGCTATGCCGTATATGAATTTCTTAGTTGCCATTGTTCTTTCGTTTTAGAATGATGATTATTGTTGTTAGCACACTCAGCAGTATTCCGACCCCGAAACCGTAGAAGAATGTTTTAACGGGGTTCGAACGCTGTTTTATTTCCTCTTCGTACAGCCCGGTCATCTCCTCGTAGCGTTCCTTCCACACGGAGGATGTCCGCTCGTAGTATTCCACCAGGAGCTGCAGGCTGTCGCAGCTCGCGTACACGGTGATCACGTCCCTGTCGCGGCTTACCGACACGCTGGCCTGTCCGCTCTTCCCGCTGTATGAGGCCAGCGGAGGAAGCCTCAGAAGGCTGTCAGCCGGTATCCTCAGACTCACCTCCGACTTCGGTACCGTTTCCGTCCGTATCAGGCGGACTTCGCTCCTCATGCTGTCCGCCCGGCCCGTCGCCGTTTCCGTCTGTGCCGTTTCCCGCGCTGTCTTTCGGGTGCTCGCGCACCCCGCGAAGCACAGGGCAATCGTCATGATGCTTGCAAGAATTGGCAGTGTCAATGGCCTTGCGAAGGCGTGCCATCTCGCGTTTCGTCGCCTGAAGGTCTTTCCTCGTCGCATTGAGTTCGTCTTTTAACGGTTCGACTATGTTGTCCACTAGTATCCGGGTGGCGTGCTCAGCGTTGTCAATCCGCACGGTCTCGGCGTCCGCCTTCGCCTTCTCGGCTTCCGCGTTGGCCTTGCGCACCGTCGCGCGGAGCGTCACTATGCCAACAACGGTCGCCAGAAGGGAGCCACCCAGTACGAAATTGAGAATTTCACTGAGTTCCATGAGATTACTTGTTTGGTGTCCTGTTTATGATTTTGCCCCGGCCTTCTTCGTTATCAGACCTATGAGCCATTGCACCAGTCCTGTGTCAGCGATTCCGTTTGCCACAAGCGAGGCACCAAAACCATACAGCAGGGCAATATACCATTCCACATCGGCCACAAATCCTGCGTCCAGCCACCACAACAGCATGGCTGCCGCCAGGCCGACCATCCAGCTTACTATCTGCGTCACCAACCCTTCCATTTTCGGGAACAGGGCCTTGATGCCTTCCGTCAGCAACACCACGCAACCGACAAACCCGGCAAACGTAGCAATCATACCGTCATAGTCCGTGCCGGTAGAAATTTCACCCGTCTGGGCAAATGCGGCTGACACTAACCCAAGTATCAGCGCAAAAAACAAAATCAGCTTTTTCATTTTAGTCATTCATTTATTGATTTATACCTATTTCTTTCAGCCATGCCTGTACGTCAAACGAAGGACAGGCTTTCGCGGCCAATTGATTGTGCCCAACAACCGGGATGGAGGGGAAACGCCGGTGAAAGTCTTTCACATAGGCTTCCATCGCTTGCTTCTGCGCTGGTGTACGGGTGTCCTTGGGGGTCTTGCCGTCAGCGGCAACGCCGCCGACGTACACAACGTGCCGGGATGTGGAGTTGTACCCTTTTGCCCCGTTGGTAATCTCCCAGGGATCCACCTGTGCGTCCTCGTTGTTGTCCACCAGGCGTTCCACCTTTCCGTCCAGGTGTATTATGTCGGTGTAGCCGACCTGCTTCCACCCGCGGCCACCCTTGCTCACCGGGTCGGTGTGCCAGTGGCGGATGTCCGCCGCGCTCACTTCGCGACCTTCAGGAGTGGCCGTGCAGTGCAATACCAAACGTTTCAACTGTGCCATACGTTATTCCCCCTGTTTGGCTTGCGTAATGGTCACTTTGGCCGTCTTGCCGCTGTCAGAATTCAACGTAATGGTCAGGGTACCGCTTTTTTCACTTCCGGTGTCATTAGCTTCCGCCGAGATGGTCACGCCAGTTTCCGTTTCTTCAACGTCAAATCCGGACGGGGCCGCTCCCACGGTATATTCACCGCTGGCCGTTATGGTCACATCCTTGCTTCCACCCTCCGCCGGAATGGTCACCGTATTCGGGTCGGCCGAAATCGTCTTGGCCGCCGGCTTGAAGACGGGAGTGTCACGGCTGTCCAGTACCACCATTTCCTCGCCGAAAGCGATGTTGGTGTCCGCCTTCATCAGCATCTTGAAGAAATACAGCTCGCTGGCGTTTGAAATCTTGTCTATCTGGATGACGTTCTCGTCGTCCTGCAGGTTGACGGCGGCGAAGAGGTTGCCGTCGGAATCGGGCGAGCACAGAGTGGCCACAATCAGATCGTCAGGCCATGCGGCCAACGTCTCGATGGTAATTCCCTTGTAACGGCGTGCGTTCACGTCTGTTTCGCTTGCATTCTTGGCCTCGCGCTCGGTCAGTTCGTCATCGTACTTGTCGAAATCGTCAACGCTCATGATGATGCGCAGGTTCGGATTGTTGCGGATGGCCTTGGGTATGGCGCTTCGCACAGCTTTCAGTTTGCCCAGCATGGTTTCTTCCTCGCTGTCCACGATGATGAGTTCCGTGTCCTTGGTCATCTGGGTGAGGATGCCGTTGAACAGGTGGTCATCGTCATCGCCGTACTCCCCGTTGATGTAATGGTCGCCCAGCTCGAACTGCACCTGCTTGGCAAGCTCGGCCAGGAGTGCGTTCTGGGCTTCAGGGGGCAATTCGGCAAACACAAGGTTACCCTTGGGCTGCCATTTGCGCCAAATCTGCTCGAAGGCACGGGGATTGAATACCGTGAATGCCATGAAGTCTTTCGGGTCAAGGCTCTTCTCGTCGTAGTTGAAGTTGCCTTTCGAATCCTCCACGCCTGGATTCTCCTTGCGCTTCTGCAGCATCTTGCCGCTTCGCAGACGAGGCAGGCTGATTTTCTTCTCCACGCCGGGAATGACCATTATCAGCCCTTTCTCGACAATCTCGTTGCCGGTGGCGGCGAGCGTCAGAAGCTGCTCCAGTACCTCGCCGCTGTAATTGGTGTTCTTTACTACTATTGCCATGTCTTTTACTTGTTAAGTTTGTCCTTGATCTCTCGCATACGCTTGTTCCAGGGGCTCTCTCCGCCCGGTTCCACCTTGATGTCTTCCATGACCTTGCGCTTCGGTGTCAGTGAAGCCAATACCTTCTTGCCTTCTTCTGGGCTTGACTTCAGGATGTTCTCGTACATGGGACGTGTCTCGGCATTGATGCGCCCGTCGGCCTCGGCCGCGTCAAGCAAGGCTTTCCGTGCAGCCTCCTCGTCAGCGGCCGCCTTGTCCTCGAACTCCTTCACTCGCGCCTTCAGGGAGGCGTTTTCTTCTGCCAGACTGCCGGCACGACCCGCTTCCTGCGCATAGGCCTGGGCCTTGGCAATCACCTCTTCCTCGCTCTTACAGTCCTTGAACGAGGGATGCTTCCTAATTTCCTCAAGATTCATTTTGTCCTTGTTTTGTGGCTCAACGAGCCGGTTATTGAATAAAGTGTAGATCTGTTCCGGGGTACTGTCCTCCGGTACAGGCTCCGCATCATAGATGCCGTCAATAAAACCGAGGCGCAGGGCCTCGTCCGCGGTGAGCCAGTGGTCTTCGCCGTCAAAATAGGCCGCCTTCACTTCCTCCTTTGTCATGCCCAGGCGTGCCGCGTAGATGTCGCCCAGGCTGTCCTCCAGGCTCTCTATCTCCTCGATGCACTTCTGCATGTCCTTCTTGTTGCCGTAACAGCCACCGCTGACACTATGCAGCATCAGCCTTGCATACTTGCTCATCTCGACGGGCTTTCCGCACAAGGCTATCACGCTGGCCATGCTGGCCGCGATGCCGTCCACATAGATATGCACGTCCGCCTTGCTGTTCTTCAGCGCGTTGTAGATGGCGATGCCGCAATATACTTCGCCTCCGTTGCTGTTGATACGCACGTTGACGCGCCTGTTCACCTTGTCCGCCTCCATCAGTTCCTTTGCGACACGCCCGCTCTGCACGTCATAATAGTCGCCGATGTCACCATAGAGGAAGATGGTGCCCACGCCGTCGCTGTCCGTCTGTATGTTGAAAAACTTGCTCATTGTACTATTGTCATTACTGCGGTTTGCCCGCGATTCATGGTGCAAAAATGCAATAAATCAACGGAGTATGGAAACCGCGTTTTTATCATGCCGGACTATGGCGTTATGATAACGGCACAGGGCTTCATCATGCGGACGGCTTTTCGTAAAGCGGGCTTTTTGTAGCAATTTTGCACTATGAATCATAACTGAAAGACAGGAATATGGCAGCAGATTTGACCAACGCCCAGAAAAAGGAATGGGCAAAGACCTTATACCTGCGCGAGAACCTCACGCAGCAGGAAATAGCCGACCGCGTGGGAGTGTCGCGCGTGACAGTATCGAATTGGGTACGCGCCGGGAAGTGGGAAGAACAGAAGGCCGGACTCACACTTACAAGGCAGGAGCAGGTGGCCAACCTGTACAGGCAGGTGGCGGAGATCAACAGGGCCATCTCGGCACGCGCCGAAGGGGAGCGCTACCCTAATTCCAAGGAAGCGGACATACTCGGCAAACTGTCGGCATCCATCCGGAACATGGAGCAGGAAACGGGCATTGCCGACATCATCAGCGTGCTCACCGGCTTCATCGAATGGCTCCGACCGCTTGACCTTGACAAGGCAAAGGAACTGACAAGGCTGGCGGACGCATACATCAAGGACAAACTATAAACGTGGCGGCACATGAAACAGGCTGACAAAATAGCACTCCTGGACTGGGAGAAATTCAAGGAGGACATCGCAAGGGCTACACCCGTTGACAAGTCCATGTCCGCACAGGACAGGGAAAAGCACCGCCTGTACCTTGAACGCCACCCGGTGGAATGGATAAAGTTCTTTTTCCCTAACTACGCCAAGTATGAGTTCGCAGGGTTCCAGAAACGTGCCATACAGCGTATCCTCGCACATGACGAGTGGTTCGAGGTGCTGTCCTGGAGCCGTGAGCTTGCCAAGTCGACGGTCACCATGTTCATTGTCATGTACGTCACGCTGACCGGACGGAAAAAGAACGTCATCATGACGTCCAACAGCAAGGACAACGCGGTCAGGCTGCTGGCTCCCTACCGGGCCAACCTGGAAGCGAACGGGCGTATAGAAGCCTACTACGGGAAGCAGGAAACGCCCGGTTCATGGACGGAGGACGAGTTCATCACAAAGGGAGGCGTGGCCTTCAGGGCGCTCGGTGCAGGGCAGTCGCCGCGCGGTTCCCGCAATGAGGCCGTCCGTCCGGACGTGCTGCTCGTGGACGACTTCGACACGGACGAGGACACCAAGAACCCGGACATCATACAGAAACGATGGGACTGGTGGGAGAATGCGCTATATCCGACACGTTCCATCTCGGAGGCGACACTTATCATCTTCTGCGGCAACATCATCGCCAAGGACTGCTGCGTGGTACGGGCCGGAAGCATGGCCGACCATTGGGACATCGTGAACATACGCGACAGGAACGGGCATTCCACATGGCCGGAAAAGAACTCCGAGGAGCACATAGACCGCACGCTCGCCAAAATATCCACCAAGGCGGTGCAGGGGGAATACTTCAACAACCCGGTTTCCGTCGGCGAAGTCTTTGAGAACATCACCTACGGCAAAGTTCCTCCTTTGTCGAAGTTCAAGTTCCTGGTCGCATACGGCGACCCTGCACCGGGCGAAAGCAAAGGCAAGAAGGGCAAGTCTTTCAAGACGGTCTCCCTGCTCGGCAAGCTCGGAGGAAAGCTTTACGTCATAAAGACTTTCCTTGCCCAGGCATTGAACGCGGAATTCATCGGGTGGTATGTCAAGATGCTGGAATTCGTGAACGGGAAATCCACGGTATATTGCTACATGGAGAACAACAAGCTGCAAGACCCGTTCTTCCAGCAGGTGTTCAAGCCACTGGTGGCCAAAGTCTGCAAAGAGCACAAGATCGCGCTACACATTCGGGGCGACGAGGAGAAGAAGACCGACAAGGCCACGCGCATTGAGGCCAACCTGGAACCGCTCAACAGGGAAGGCAACCTCATCCTCAACGAAGCGGAAAAGGACAACCCACACATGAAAGAGCTGGAAGACCAGTTCAAGCTGTTCACGCTATCCCTGCGCTATCCGGCAGACGGCCCGGATGCCGTCGAGGGCGGCAACCGCATCATCGACGAACTGATGCGCAGGGCGGAACCGCCGGTGTTCAAGACACGGAAAGACCTGCGGGGGCGCAACAAACGCAGAATGTGATACATTCATTATTCACTCTTAATTCTTCATTACAACTATGAGCCAATTTGTAGAACTGACAGACTATGACGCAAGCATCCACCGCGATATTCTGGACGCGCTTGTAAGGGAGGACGAAACCATCGTCGAGGTGTGCGAGGACAGGGCCATCGCCGAAATGAGGTGTTACCTGTCTAAACGGTACGACTGCGACAAAATCTTTTCAGCCACCGGAACAAACCGGAACCAACTTGTGCTGATGATGGTCATCGACATTGCTGTCTACCACATCTTCTGCATCCACAACCCGCAGAAGCTCTCGCAGATACGGAAAGACCGATATGAGCGGGCCGTGGAATGGATGAAGGCGGTGGCCGCCGAGGAAATCTCCATCGAGGGGGCACCGCTGCTGCCGGAGGAGGAACGGGCCGGCAAATCCTCGTTCCGCATACAAAGCAATCCTAAAAGAGTAAACCACTGGTAAAGTTATGAACAAGAGAAAGAACAGAAACAAACGGGGAATTATCACCGTGGGAGGCAACCTCATGGCACCCGGACAGAAACGACCGAACGTCATCGTGCTCACGCAGCCCAAACGTTTCGGACTGGACATAGCGGACTACATGGCAGCCATACGGGCCGCCGAGAACGTGGATTTCTCGCGGCGTTACAAACTGTACGACCTGTATTCGGACATCCTTATGGACACGCACCTTTCCTGCGTGATGGAAAAGCGCAAGAATGCGGTGCTGTGCTCCGAAATAGAGTTCCAGAGGAACGGGAAACCGGACAAGGCGGTGAACGAGCAGATACGTTCCCCGTGGTTCAACAGGCTGGTGGGGGACATTATCGACGCCAAGTTCTGGGGCTTCACGCTCTGCCAGTTTTACAAGGAAGGGGAATGGGCGGACTACGACCTTATCCCGCGCAAGCATGTTGACCCCATAAAGAAGCTGATCCTCCGGCACCAGACGGACATGACAGGACTTCCCTGGGACAATTATACGGACTTGCTGTTTGTCGGCAGTCCTGACGACCTGGGGCTGCTGGCCAAGGCGGCACCGTGGGTCATCTACAAGCGGAACACCACGGGTGACTGGTCGCAGTTCTCCGAGGTGTTCGGCATGCCCATACAGGAGTATATCTACGACTCGGACGACGAGGAGTCCAGGCAAAGGGCGATGGAGGATGCAGCCAATGCCGGAAGCCTCGCACAGTTCTTCCACGCCAAGGACACGGAGTTCAAGCTGACGGAAGCCGGGAACAAGACAGGCTCTGCGGACGTGTACGAGCATCTTTGCGAACGGTGCAATAACGAGATTTCAAAGCTCGTGCTCGGCAATACGCTGACCACGGAGTCGTCGGAAAACGGCACGCAGGCACTTGGAACCGTACACAAGAAGGTGGAGGACAAGGTGGCACAGGCAGATAAAAGGTATGTCCTGGACGTACTCAACTATGACATGGCCGACATATTCGCACGCATCGGCATCAATACGGCCGGCGGCGAGTTCTGCTTCCCGGAGAAAAAGGACATCGACCCCACTTCAAAGACTAATATTCTCACACAGCTGAAAACGAGCTTCAACCTGCCGGTGTCGGACGATTACCTGTACGAGGAGTTCGGCATTGAAAAGCCTGCCAACTACGAGCAGATGAAGAAGGAGCAGGAGGATGAACGGGCAAGGAAGGAGGCCGCTGCTGCGCAAATCCGCAAGCAGGACGGCGATGACAAGAAGACGGACGGGGATGACGGCGGCGAGGAGCCGGAACCTACGCCCGCACAGAAAAAATCCTTCCGAAGCTGGCTGGCCGGTTTTTTCGGGAAAGCCCCGTCAGACGGCGGGGCAGCTTTAGACTGGTAGTCGATGAACTCTACGGGGCCAAGGACGGCGATGTCTCCACTGGCTTTGAATTTTCCTACGAAGTGCTCAGGCGTGCCCTCCTCAACATTTACAGCAAGGACTTCCACCCGGCCACGGATATTGAGGTCAACCTGTTCGGTGAGATATGGGCGAAGATGAACGAAGCGGCCCGGAAAGGGTTCAGGAAATCGAAAGCCGCAGACCCGGACGATGATTTCAGGGATGCCATACTTCGGAACAATGCCGTGTTCTCGGCATTCAAGGTACACCGGATGCAGAACGACATGGCACGTCTGCTGCTGGATTCGGACGGCAATCTAAAACCGTTCGAACAGTGGCGGAAAGAGGTTATGCCCATCGCATCCCACCAGGTGGGCACATGGTTGCGCACGGAATACGACACGGCGGTTATACGCGCCCACCAGGCGGCCGACTGGCGGCAGTTCGAGCGCGAGAAAGACATCCTGCCCAACTTGCGCTGGATGCCATCCACGTCCGTACATCCGGGTGCAGACCACAAGAGGTTCTGGGGAACAGTCCGCCCGATCGATGACTCCTTCTGGAGTGAGCACCGCCCAGGCGATAGGTGGAACTGCAAGTGCGGGCTGTCCTCGACGGATGACCCGGTAACATCGGTGCCGGATGCCACACCACAGGACAAGCCACAGCCCGGACTTGAAAACAATCCGGGTAAGGATGCCCAACTCTTTTCCGACAAGCATCCCTACCAGGCTGAAGCACACAAGGGAGCAAGGAAGGCTGTCGATAAGTTGACGGCACGCATTGATGAAATGATAGCAGAAATGCCGGACAATCTTACCGGCGAGGAAAAAATGGCCATCGCCAGGAATAATCTCGAGATTGAAAAGGCTCTCAAAATCACAAAAGGGAAGCCGATGGATGTGGATAAAGCCGACAAGCAAAATGCCAATCCGAAATTCACAGAAAAATTCATTCCTGACCCCAAAGGTGCTTACATGGACAGAAGGACGAAGGAGAGATTCAGCCTTAATCCCAATTACAATGAGCAATATAGCGTAAACTGCCAGACCTGCGCACCGGCCTATGCACTGCGGTTAAGAGGATTCGGTGTTACGGCGAAGGGGAAAACGCCCGGCTCAAAACTCGAATACTTGAGTAACGGACATGCTTTCGAGGTTTGGAAAAACATTGACGGAACACCAGCCAGTCATACCAGCATAAATGACTGGCTTTCAGATAAAGGATACAAAAAAATGACTTCAAAAAGATATATGGAGTTTTTTAATGAAGTCTGCAAGGATGAAGGAGTTTATGAGTTGAGTATCGGGTGGAAAAGCGGAGGTGGTCATGCAACCATTCTGCAACGGTTCAAAAACGGAGAACTCAAATATATAGAACCCCAGAAAGACAATTCGAAGGGATCAAAGGACGAGTGGAAAGATGTCAAATACTTATGTGACAACGGGGCTTCAAGCTCACACAGATGTAGGGGGATAATGAGAATAGACAACAAGCTATTCGACATCTCCTTCGTCAGTATCTTTGATAAATAAGTTGATAGTATCCAATGCTTCAAATCCGGTAATGGTGAAGACTGAGCCGTTTTCATATTGGAATACGAATGGGAAACCCGTACATGAATCTTCCGGGAACTTGAACACATAATAATCCGCTCCTTCATAGTTACCAAGGTACTCGAAGGAATCGCCGTATTGCTCAATAAGCTGACGGGCCTCGTTCTTTACTTGTTCCGGTATATTCATAACGCATAACAGGCATAAATGTATGCCTCGGTTGCAAAGTTACAAATTATTCTTGAATTACTGTTGATTATGGACATAAAAGATTTCGCGAAACTGATAGAGCGTAAACGCAAGGAACTGGATACGGCCATGCGGCGCAGGATGCCGGTCATAGCCGGGCGTATGGCCAAAGACCATTTCCAGGACAACTTCCGGCAGGGAGGGTTCGTCAACGGAGGACTGCACCCGTGGCCGAAAGCAAGGAGGCTGTCATCGGGTGGCACTGATGCCGCCAGCAAGTACGGCACGCTGCTTTCCGGACGCAACCACCTTTTCAGCTCCATCAAGTACATGCCATCCGACTACCGGGTCACCGTCGCCAACGAACTTGTATATGCCCCTATACACAACTGGGGCGGTATGGTATCCGTGAACGTGACAGACCGCATGAGGCGCTTTGCCTGGGCGAAGTTCTACAAGGCTTCAGGACGTGCAAGAAAAGCCGCCACAGGGCAAAAGAAAGGCCGAAAAGCGGGTAAAAAACAGCAAGCGGGTAAAAAACAGCAAGCGGCCAACCCGCAGGCTTCATTCTGGAAAGGGCTTGCGCTCACCAAAAAAAAGAAGCTGGCCATACATATCCCGCAAAGGCAGTTCCTGGGCGAAAGCAAGGAGCTGACCACAAAAATAAATGAGAGAATCGAAAAGGAAATCAGGAACATCTTAAACTCATAAAATTATGGAAGAGATTTTTATTGCCATCATGGAGCAGATCGCCCGTGAAATGCCGGAACTGTCACTCATCGACGAGGACTACGGCCAACTGGAAATGGGAGCGGAAGAAGACCACTATCCGGTCACGTTCCCCTGCGTGTTAATAGGGAACACGGATTCAAACTGGCAAGACCTCGGCTACGGGGCACAGAACAGCGAATCGCTCATCACCATCCGCCTTGCCATTGACTGTTACCATGACACCAGTTATGCCTCCGGCACCTACGACAAGGCCCGTGAACGCCAGCAAATGGCGAACAAGCTGTATAAAGCGCTGCAATGTCTGGAATGTTCAGAGAACGCATCGCCGCTTGTCAGGGAGAAAAGCCGCGACTATGCGTTGCCTGGTTATATCAAGGTCTTTGAAACCACCTTCTCGTTCACGCTGCATGACGAGTCGGCGATGGAATCATAGGACTGGGAACAGTTCAAGCTGGGCAGCCGTCAGCCGTGGCACCTTCACCTTGGGCAGGGGCTTGATGTTCCTGTCCTTCCCTTCACGGGACATGCGCCGGATGATGGCCATGATGCGCTCCTCTGATATGAAGAACTCGCGCTCCGACAATACGCGCAGCGCATCGTCGAAACGCAACCGCTGTACCTCTGTCCAATAGTAGTAACGTCGGCACAACGCTGCGTCACGTAGTTTTATCAGTTCTTTATCCCGGCCTTTTCCCATGACATAATTTCTTAATACAAAGATAGTTGATTTCGGACTATTTTATACACAAAAGCGCCGCAAATATGCAATTTGCGACGCTTCCCGTTTAAGAGGTCAACGGTTTTTCCCTACAGACGGCAGAAACTCGGCTCTATCCGCGTCCACACGCCGTTTTCAGGGTTGCGCTGGGAGAAGTAGTAGTTGGTGGCGTTCCGCTGCACCACGTTGGCCTCCTTGAACAGCCGCATGATGTCGGCATACTCCTCGTCGAACTTATCCTCCAGCTCATAGAGCTTGGAGATGCTCTTGTAGTCCAGATCACCCATCTTGTTGCGCTCCAGCAGCGTCATCGCCATCTGGTACATCGGATCGTCGGCCCCTTTCTCGCTGTTTTGCATGTAGCGTTTCAGGTAGTCGATCAAGCGTTCGGCAGCCATGTCGGCACGCTCGTCGAAACCTTTCACCTTGTTGCTTTTCACCTCCAACCGGAAATCACCGTCGGTGATGGTGTAGCTGCGCTGGTCATCACTCTTCACCTGCCCGTACTCCTTCATGACGGCCGTGAACCCTTCGGTTTCTTTCTCCAGCCAATCGCGGAAGCCTTTCACGTCGGTCACGAGTTCGGTCACCTTGGCTTTCACCTCGTGCATGAACTCGCCGCGCAGGGCTTCGTATGTTTCGCGGCGGGCAATGCGGTCGTCCTTCTCTTCCTGCTGCAGCTGTGCCAGCAGGGCTGCCCTCTGTTCCTTACTCATGGACTTTACGTCCACGCTCTGAATGTTATGTTCCATTGTCTTTGCTTTTAGAGTTAAACATTGTATTCTTCTTCGTAGTCCTGCACTTCCATTTCCGGTGGTGCAGACAAAATTTCATGCCTCCCGTATGCCCAGTCGGCCAACTCGCCGAAAAACTCGGCCTGTTCGTCCCATTCATATCCCTCGGTAGCTTCCGTTACCTGTTGCTGCACGAGCTTCAATGTCTGTCTTAGTTCCTGTTTCATATTAATCAGTTTTTATCGGTTTCTCTTTTACGTCTGATGGCACGCAGTTTCTTCAGCAGCAGGTACAACTCGTTCCCGTCCAGTTCCCGGAACACCTTTCCGGCAATCCGCTTGTCCCGGCAGAACCCGTCGACCTTGTTCCAGTCTGCCGTATCTATGCCGAGCAGCTGCATCTGGTGAAGTACTGCGCTCCGCTTTTTCCTCATTTCCCGGCGGTACTTCTCGCGCCGTTCATCATATCCGGCCACACGCTGCATCTCGTCGCACATGGAGCGGTACTCGCATTCATCCATGAGGTGCAGGTGCGACGTGCGCCCATTCGTGAACTGGTAGACCAGCGTTTCCTTATCCGCTCCGGGTAGTTTGTCCAGCAAGGCATAGAACCTCGCATAATTACGCTCCGCTTCCATACCTCAAACATTTAGCGTGACTTCAAACAATACCTTTATACCGCATGAACTGGCCACGTCAAGCTCCAGCTTAGCTCCCTTGCTCAGTTCCCAGTCCTTCAGCATATAGATATAATCACATTCGAGCAGCAGGGCGATGTCTGCCCTCATGTGTTCCCTCCAGTGTGCTTCTTCCGGCAGACCGTTCTTGAACGGGTTGACCGGTTCGAAGCCCATACGTTTCAATACTTTCTCCGCATCGGCAAACGCAGCCTTGCGCTCGCCCAGGTCATAGTGCGCTATGGCGCCGCTGATGTAAACCTTCTTATTCATTCTCCTTTGATTTTTGGTATTCCAGATGCCTTCTGTAACGTTCGGGTACCACCACCTCGTAATTGCACTGGCGGCAGCACTCCCCGCTTTCTTTTATCGGATATGGATTGTAACCGTATCCGGTAAACTTCATGCCGCAGATGCAGCATGTCTTTTCTTCGTCTTTTTGTTCCATAGTCACAAATCTTTTATGTTTACCTTGCACGACGGATGCCATACCTGTATGTTCCTGGCAAACATCACGTCCCGTGTTTCTATCACTATATGTCCCCAGGTCTTTGCCTTCCGCAGCCGGAGGTCGCTTTCAATATTACGTTCCGCCCAATCCCTTGCCACTTCGGCCGCTTCGTCCTTGGGAAGAAGCAACTGGTACAGCTTATTCTCCCATTCCATCATCCTGTATTTTATCTTCTGTTAATGCCTTGGAGGCTCCCTCCTCCCATATCACGTATGGCTCGCCGGGGTGTTCCATGAAACGGCTCTTGCACCATGCCTTGAAGCAGCTCACCATGATTTTCACGTCCGCGTCGTATTCCACCTTCCGAGCCGTCCTGCCTGCCGGGTGCATGCCCTCGGCATGGCTGATGAAGATGAACAGCTTTTTTGGATGGCGCTCCTTGAAGGCTTTGTATTCAGGATAGCTCAGGCCGCTGTACTGGAAGCTGTCTATGATCACCACGCCGGGGCTGCCCCTGCGTTTCAGGCGTTCCTCCAGCTGCTCCATCGACTCGCGGTCGAGGATGACAAGCCGTTTGCGTACTTCGTCCATCTTGTGCCGCTTCAGCGACATCTGGAAGGAAAGCCCGGTGCTTTCCTCCAGACTGTCGTATATCACCTTGCCGAACGAGCAGAGGTACTTGGCCAGCTGCATCACGAACGAGCTCTTACCGTTGCCGCTCGCACCCCAGACTATCCACACCCCATTCCTGGCCGGCCGCCCGATAGAGGCGAGCCACGGGCCGGTGAACTCGTAGCGCGGTATCTTCATGTTCAGCACCTCTTTGGGGCTGTATGCCCGTTTCAGCCTCATGCCTGTATCCTCCTCAGTTTCTCTATTTCCGTATATACCCTGCGGAGCCCTCCGCCGGTGGCGTTCACTATCCGGGCGATGTCCGAGCCTTCAGGCGCGTTCACCTTGGCCACGATGGCGGCCTGCGCCTTCAGGAACTTCTCGCGCTCCCTTGCGTCGTCGGGTGTCACCTTGCTGTACGTGTCGCCGTAGCGGCTCAACATTTCCGTGTAGCCTACCTTTTTGCCCTCGATGGCGCGGTTGATTTTCTCCTTCAGGCCGTCCGCGCCCATCATGTACCAGGCGCAGCAGCGTTCCGTGGCGTTCCACAGGGCCTTCAGTTCGAGGAAGGCTTCATATTGCAGGTCGCCGGCCTCGTCCAGCACGACAAGCGGCGTGTCTATCGTGCGCAGGTAGGCAACAAGGTCTTCGTACACGTCGGAGTAGCGTCCGTAACTGCCTACGCCGAACTCCTTGGCGATGTACCGTATCAGCTTCAGCTTGGTCTTCACCTGCGAGCAGTCCACGTACACGGCGTTCTTGTGCTGTTTCACGTAAGCCTTTGCCGTGAAGGTCTTGCCGATATTCGGCATATCGCACAGGATGGCGCTCAGGCCGCTGTCCTGGCACGCTTCCAGCTGCTTGCTGATGAACACGTAGGTCGGGGTCTTGGCCGCCGTCCACGGCATTTCCGTGCGCAACTGCACACCCAGCCTCCGGGCAATGCCCACCCAGTTGGCGTCGCTCACCTGCCTTTCGTAGTTCCCTTTCTTGATGGCGTTGTACACGCTCGCCGCTATGCCCAATGCTGTTGCGTGGCGGTTGTCACTGGGATAATTCTCACGGTCGGCGGCTATCGCCCCCGCAATCCGTTGTTTCATTTCGCTCGTTATTTCCATTTTGAATGCTGTTTTAATGTCTTTCCAATGTCGTTAAAGTTTAGCTACCGCGTCGGTTTCGTAATGTGTCACGTCCAGGTATGCGGAGTAGTCGTCCTCCCCGGTGTGTGGCTTCACCTCCACCGCCTCGGCCTTTATGTCCGTTATCTCTTTCGTTTCTTCCTTGTTGAGGATGCCGACCTTCTTTATCTTGCCGTCCTTCATCATCTTGTCGAACTTGGCCACGTATTTTGCTTGTTCGGTGTAGGCGGCCTTGTCGGCTTCGGTTTGTTCGGCCGTGGCCTCGTTGTAGCGCGTCACGGGCTTGCAGGTGGCGATATAACGTCCGTGCTGGTAGATGTACACCTCGTCGATGTTGCCGTCCTTGTCGGGCAGGTAATAGGCTTCCACCTTGTAGTTCCTCGGCTCCAGCTTTGCGATGATTTCAGGGTCGGGCAGGATGAAGTTCTTGTACTGCACCGAGAAGTAGCTGTTGTTGCGGATGGTGGTGTCGGTACGGAAGCCGATGTAGCGGTAAAGCACGGCTTTGTCCCAGGGTGCGAGGTTCGGGTTCTGACGGGCGCAGAGCACGTCCCAGCGTGTCATGCCAGGGTACTTCTTCTGGTTCGGGTGCAGCTGGCTGTTGTACTCGCCGATGGCGCGTATGTCGTCGGCCACAAGCTCGTCGTAGGTGTAACTCTTTACCTTGTAGGTGTTGTTCTTCTCGTCGTACACCTTCTCCTCTTTCGGGCGGTTGGCCTCCAGTTTGGCGTACCATCGCCCGATGCCCACCTGGGTGCGCTTTTCCACGCCGTACTTTTTCGCCCGGTTGAAGTGCTCGGCGCGTTTCTCGCGTGAGTTGCCGGGGTTGCACCAGCGTATCAGGGGAAACACCGTGCCGGCCTGCATCAGACCGTCGGCGAAGTCGCTGACCAGGTGGTGCTCCACCTCCAGCTCGGCAGGGATGTACATGCCGTTCCGGTCAAGGGTCTGGAACATGTTCCTCATGCAGTCAAGGAACAGCTCGGCGGTCTTCAGCCGGTTGTAGGCGTAGCCCACCACGGCACCGCTCACCACGTCGTAGGCATAGTAGGCTTTCACCCTATTGCCGTCCTTCATCGGTCGCGGCAGGTCGCGGTCGTCGAGTGAAATCTTGCTGAGCGACCATTCTCCCACGTGGCGCAGGTGGTACGGACGGTAGGCGTTGTTGAAGTCCCACTGGCTCATGTGCAGCTTGGCGCGCAGGGCCTTGTTTTTCGGGTTGTTCAGGTAAGCCGCCACCGTGGCAGGGCTCAGCACTATCGGGTTGCCGTCCTTATCCGTGAAGTCTGCCGGGTTAAGCAGTTCACCTGTTTCCGGGTCAAATAGTTCTTTGTCGCCCTCCACAAACATGTTGTATTGCTCCCATACCGTAGTGTTGAACGGCTGCTCCGGCTGCGCGTCTATGGCGAGCAGCAACCGCTCGATGCCGTAGGTCACCTTCCGGCGGTTCTGGTTCATGAACTTTCCGCTGATCAGGCTTTCGTAACCTTTCGTCCTGAAGTCGCTTACCTTGCGCTTGAAGCGGTTGGCACTCACCGGAAGCGTGTGCCCGAACTCTGCCTGGTAGTAACTGATGGCACCGGCCATTTCGCCCCAGTTCACCGGGCCGCCCTTCATCGCCTTTCGCATCAGGACGGTGTCCTCCATCACGGCCAGCACGGCTTCTATCACCGATGCGTTCACCGTGTACTCCTGTATGTGCTCCGGTGGCAGCGCGTCGCCATTCTCGAAACGGAAGGCGGTGTAGAACTCCCGTGCCTTCGCGTCGATGCGGAAGTGGCTGCCGAACCAGTTCTTAAGAATGTCCTCTTTCATATCTCCGTATTTTTCCTTGATTTTTTCCTGAAAGCGTAAGGGCAACGTGGCTATTTCCACCAATGCGTAACCTCCCAAACCTCTTCCTGAGCGTACCACGTTGATTTTGCCATTTGCCGACAGCTTCTTGTAGTTGGAATCCGACATGACGGGATTCGGCTCACAAGTCAGGTCATGGTGTGATATGCACAATATCTTTCCGTAGTACTCCATCGTGTTCTCGTCTTTACAAGGCTGCTGCCATCTGCTCAACTTCGTACTGCAGCTGCATGAGGTCGGGTACGGTGATGCTCTTGTAGCTGTCCTTAAGTTGTCCGTCCACGTACACCGAAACATCTCCGGTTTCTTTATCCACCACAAGTTTCACTCTTGGCCCGAAAGTCTGGGTCATGGTCTTCTCGACTTCTTCATGCGTAGTTTCGCATTTCGGCATATAACCGTCAGTCAGCTTGCCGCCGCGTTTCAGGGCAAGCTGGCGAATCCGGCGTGCCTGGTCGCTGTCACGCTTGAAGTTCAAAGCCTGCCATACGGCCTGGCGCGAACACTTGAAAGCCTTCATCAGGAAGGTCTTTGTTTCGTTGTCTGTCAAAATCTGCTTTCTCATTTCTTCTCCTTTTTAAGTTCTCCGTATATTACTTCCAACAGTTCCTCACACACGCACGACAAGTTCTCTATCACCCGTAAGGCATCCGAGTCGTCTTGTTCCGCTACTGTCATGAGGCTTCTGCCCAGCGTCATTGCCTGGTCAGCGATGTTCTGCGTGTGGGTCACGCAGCCAATCAGGGTGCGCAGTTTCTGCTTGAACTGCTCCTCTTGCCTTGTTTTGTCAAATGTCTTTGCCATAATTCTCATTTTTGATTGTCACACATGGTGGAGCGCGGGGAGTCGAACCCCGGCGGCTTTCGACGCGTTCATGCTTTCGCTTTCGATTTACCAACTTTCCGGCCGCGCTGTCCGAGCCGCTCCTTGCCCGTCTTTCCGGGCTGCCAGTTATCCGGCAATCTTCTTACCGCATCTGTCTTTTGTTTGCCTTACGCAGGCATGTCCATAATCATCCTGCCTTGACATTCCACGTATGACCATTCCACCTCCCCTGATTGTCCAGTCGCAATCGTATGGACAGCTTTCCACATAGCCCCTCACAATGTCCTTCACGTGTGTCAGCGTACATTTCTTGAACTCCCAGCGGCACACCCTGCCGTCCGTGGCCGTCAGCATAACCGCCCAGACATCGTCCCTGCACATCATCGTTTTCATTTTTCAGTACCTCCATTGTTTATACGTGCAAGCATCATCTTGAACTCTCGCACCACCTGCTGCTTTACCTCCCCGTCCAACAGGTGGGCCGTATTGAAGGAGGCGTTCGTGCTGTGGTTCTGCACCGACCCGCACAGCAAGTCGTCAGTAAATCCTTCCACCATGTGGTTCATCCAGCCGAGCGTTTCGCACAGACTATCATCATTCACCACCTTTTGAAGCTCACGGTATATCTTCAGCCGGAGCTGCACTTTGTACATATCCTCCGAATACCAGCAGAAGAAGTGTTCATAGTCCTCGTTCATGTCCTTGGTGTACTTGTCGGCTTCTTCCACGCAACGGTTTATCCGTGCCTTGACCTGGCTGGCAATCATGTCCAAGCATTCCTTTGCCTCGTTTTTCATTACTTCGTTCATATTCTTTAATTTCTAAAATTCGTTAATCTCGCGGCAATTTTGTATCTTTGACCGCTGTTTACTTCTTAAACACGCTGCAAATATACAGATTTTCTGAATTGCAACAAAGAAAAATACAGATTTTCTGAATTAAAAAGTGCAATTATGGACAAAAACGCAATTAATGAGCGCTTTATAAAAGCGGTTTCTACGTTATTCAAAGACAAAGGACTTACCAAAGCTGGCATAGCAGAAAGCTTGGGTCTAAAGCCTTCTACATTTTCAGAAATTCTGAATAATAGAATGAAAGCCGGAACTGATACCATTGCTGCCTTATGCGATAAGTATAGTTTTTCGCCGTTTTGGATTTTAATGGGGCAAGGAACGATGCTTATTCCTGGTGAATTAAAGGGAAGGTCAAAGCCAAGCATGGCCTTAGCTTATTCCCCTGATAGAATTTCCGAATTATTAGAAAGTCAAAAAACTTCTCCATACCCGAAGCGAGAAAAAGCACATCGTGTTCCAGATAATAGCAATGAAGGCATTCCACTTATTCCTCTTAGCGCAATGGCAGGTGCATTCACAGGCGACACGTCCGTGATGGAGTACGAGTGCGAGCGATATGTCATTCCTGCGTTCAAGGGAGCCGACTTTCTTATTCAGGTCAAAGGTGATTCCATGCAGCCCACCTATTATTCAGGTGACCTTGTAGCTTGCCAGCGTGTTCCTCTTGATGATTTGTTCTTTCAGTGGAATAAGACATACGTACTCGACACCAAACAAGGGCCGCTCATCAAACGTATCATGCCGGGGTCTGACAGCAGTCACGTGCTTATTGTATCAGATAACGACAGCTATCCTCCATTCGAGCTATCGAAAAGCCAGTTCCACGGTGTCGCTCTCGTGCGCGGTCTTGTCCGCCTCGAATAACCGCACACTCGGCACAATACAGGCGCACGCACACCCTTTTTAAGGTCATCGGGGCATGAAAACTGACGGAAATCACTATTTATCAGGCATATCCAGCCATATATAATAAGGAGTGAGCGTAAAATAAGTGTCGTTTTTCCTCTCTGAAAACGTGGAAAAACGGCACTTGTTTGCATTTCGGTCTAAGTTTCCTACTTCGGGCGCACACTCAAAAAAGCGGAAAAGTAACCCCTAAGGTAACCCCTAACTTCACAAAAGGGTAACCCCTAACAGTAACCCCAAAGGTAACCCCTAATCGAAACGGACACAAAAAAAAGGGGGCATTGCGCCCCCTCATTCAGCATTCAAGGAAATAACGTCCGAAAGCCTATCTAACGGCGTTATTTTTTCGTTCTAATCACCAGCCTTTCTACCGCCCGAAATAAGCGTAGACTGCTTTATAATAGCCTTTTTCGTGCATACCGTGCCATTCCCGGACAACCCGGCATGAAGCAAGTAATTCTTTGTCGCTCCCACCTGTTCGGCCGTCAGAACCGTATAAACGGCCGAAATGGAGCTGAAATACCAGTCCTTTCGCCTCGATCCGTCTATGTTATGCAGTAAATGCACATGGATAACCTTTGCCATATCGTATGATTTTCATGTGCAAATATACCAAATAATTATTATTTGGAAGAAAATCAATGATACAAAATGAAGAAAAGCCACAAAAAACGGCCTTAAAGCCGTCGAACCCTCCGTATCTGGTATATGTCCACTGCATCCCTAATGGAACGGACACAGGCCACGAAACCCGCCCCAGAAGCCCAATTTAAGCAGTATCGGCACCTCGATGTAAAGTTATGGAGCCGGAATAGGCAATGATACCCATGAAATGTAAAGCCGATGTAAGCCAATGTAAAGCAGAAAAACCGCTTCGAATTACTTGCCCCTTTCAGACCTCCGTCCGTAACTGCCTATAAACAAACAACTTTCGTCGTTTTGCCCATCATCCTTGAAAAACCGCTTCGTTATACGCCCCATACAATCCCGGAGCTGTTACAGAAGCAAGTTTAAAATATATCTTGCCTTATGTACAGGAAGTAGGTGCTCACCTTGATTGTACACCCTACCAAAGAGCAGACAACTTATATGCACAAATGTATTGTCAATATTTTGCAAATGCAGACGCCGGCTTTGCATCCGACCGATACGGTTACAACGATTCATGGTCCAATGAAGGGTTTTGGCAACCATATTACAAAACTCTAAAACACATGAAAGTAGCAAAGCAAACAGCTGAGAATAATCCAGAAGAAACAAATATATGCCAGATGATTCGTATAACACAAGCCTATAACACAGCTGGCATGACAGATACATTTGGAGATATTCCGTACTCAGAAGCTGGATTAGGAGAGACAAAAAACAAATATGACTCTCAGGAATCTATCTATCAAGATATTTTTAAAGAATTAACAGAGGCTGTAAACATATTAAAAGAAAACAGAGAAGGACAAACAACCTGTACTTCAGACAATGATCTAGTCTTTGGAGGCGATATTCAAAAATGGATCCGTTTTGGTAATTCATTAAGATTACGCTATGCACTGAGAATTTCATATATCGATCCGGCACGTGCAAAATCAGAAGGTGAAGCAGCCTTGGCAAGCGGAGTAATGACCAGCAATGATGACAATGCCTATATGACAGCCTCTGCTACCGGAGATTGGGGATGGGGACATCCTTTATACATGATGAGCTTATGGAACGGATTCTGTATGAGTAAAACCATGGAAAATATTTTAAAAAATGAAAGTACAGTCACTGATCCACGTATGCCTCTCTGGTTTGGACAAACACAAGATTACGTTGCAGCTTTAAGAAATGGAGACAATACTTATACTGGAGAACAATTTGCCGGCATGTCAAACGGAATGAATGCAACAGAAATCGGATTACCGGAAAATGGAGTAAGAAGACATTCTGTTTGCCTTGGATTACAAGCATATCCCGACTGGAACTCTCAAACAACCCCTTCGGAAGATGTATTAAATATAACAGTTACTCTTCCTCTAAAAATCATGACTTACGGTGAAGTTTGTCTGTTAAAGGCTGAAGCAGCTCTACTTGGTTGGAACGGCGCTGGAGATGCTGGAGAAAATTACAAAGAAGGCATTAAAGCTTCTTTAGCAGATGAGCGTTCATTCTTAAGTGACGCTTCACTGTCTCCATCAACCAACGACGAAACTTATATGACAACAGGTAAAGTTGCATGGAACGACAACGATACAAAAGAACAGAAATTAGAAAAAATCGGAACACAAAAATGGCTAGCCCTTTATCCTAATGGCATAGAGGCATGGGCAGAATGCCGTAGAACAGGATATCCGAAACTTTCACCTGTTCTGCATAGTGAAGATGCTAACATTAATCCTGCCAATCATGAATTCATTCGTAAATTAAGATACACCGACGATGAACGACGTGAAAACAGTGAAAATGCGACAAGCTCTTCTCTGAACCAGAATCAGGGAGACGGATCTACCGTACATGTATGGTGGGATACCAACCGTCAGCAAGACGTTCAGAAATAAATAAGCTCCTTATAAAGATACAGATTATCAACTTATTTGATAATCTGTATCTTTCAAACTGAATAAAACCTTACCATTATGGAAAAAGCACAACGCCTTATCTCACTGGATATTTTAAGAGGCATTACCATTGCGGGGATGATTATCGTCAATAATCCTGGTTCGTGGAAACATATCTACACGCCATTGAAGCACGCCATATGGAACGGATTGACACCTACCGATTTGGTGTTTCCTTTTTTTATGTTCATAATGGGTATCTCAACTTATATTTCACTCAAGAAATTTAACTTCACCTATAGCCAACCCTTAGTAAAGAAAGTAATTAAACGTACCATTTTATTATTCCTCATCGGGTTATTCATCAACTGGTGTGCTAAAGGCATGTGCAGCTATCAGGAACTGAGAATCCCCGGGGTACTACAGCGACTGGCTCTTTGTTATTTTTTCACTGTTATCCTATGTACAAACATCCATGAAAAATATATCCCAGCCTTAATCACTGCATTACTGGTAATATACCAAATCATATTAATGACAGGAAATGGATTCGTTTATGGATCACAGAATATAATAGCCATCGTCGATCAATCTATTTTAGGGACTTCACATCTTTACAACGACCATGGTATTGATCCAGAAGGTATATTAAGCACTATACCTTCCATTGCCCATACGCTTATCGGATATTATATTGGCAAAATTTGCATTGGAAAAGAAGATATACACAGTAAATTAGAAAAACTTTTTCTGATAGGTACGATACTCTTGTTCGCCGGATATCTGTTCAGTTACGGCTGTCCGATAAACAAGAAAATCTGGTCACCCACATATGTACTTATAACCTGTGGCGCCGGCATTCTACTACTATCCTTGCTTATCTGGCTGATTGACATCCGAAAATATCAAAAGGGATGCAAACTTTTTATCGTATATGGCGTCAATCCATTATTTTGCTATACAGCAGGCGAACTACTATTCATAGCACTGATACATATATCAGTGGGAGGAAACACACTTCACACATGGTTTTATCAGCATGTATTAGCTCATTACTTTGGAGATAATTGCTTTTCATCACTACTCATGGCATTGTCTGTAGCTGTTGTTATCGGAATAATAGGATATACATTATACAGAAAGAATATCTATATCAAAATATAAAACAGAAAAAATTAAAATTTAAGCAATATGACGAACCGTAGAGATTTTATAAAAAAGACATTACTGACTGGTGCCGCAGCTTTTGCAGCTCCATCCTTCCTGCACTCAGAAAATGAAGTGCCTGCCATTGCCTCATTGACCAATGAAGCCAATATGAAAAAAGAAGATGACAATAATCCACTAATTATTCCCAAGAATAATGGTTTACGCATCACAGGAACTTTTTTGGATGAAATATCCCATGATATACCACACCAGAACTGGGGAGCCAAAGAATGGGACCGTGACTTCCAATACATGAAACACATTGGAATTGACACAGTCATCCTTATCCGTTCGGGGTATCGTAAGTTCATTACCTACCCGTCAAAATACCTCTTGAAAAAAGGATGCTATATGCCTTCAATGGATTTGGTAGACCTGTTTCTGCGATTAGCCGAGAAATATAACATGAAATTCTACTTTGGATTGTATGATTCCGGCAAATACTGGGATACAGGTGACCTGACATGGGAAATAGAAGACAACAAATATGTCATCGACGAGGTATGGGAACAATACGGTACCAAATATAAAAGTTTCGGAGGATGGTATATAAGCGGAGAAATCAGTCGGAAGACCAAAGGAGCTATCGGAGCTTTTCAGGCAATGGGCAAACAATGTAAAGATGTATCAGGAGGACTTCCAACATTTATCTCACCGTGGATAGATGGAAAGAAGGCTGTAATGGGTACCAATAAACTTTCTCGTGAGGAATCTATTTCAGTACAAGAACACGAACGTGATTGGAACGAAATTTTTGACGGCATTCATGATGTAGTAGATGCTTGTGCCTTTCAGGACGGTCATATTGACTACGATGAGCTGGATGCGTTCTTCAGTGTCAACAAAAAACTGGCGGACAAATACGGCATGCAATGCTGGACCAATGCAGAATCGTTCGACCGTGACATGCCTATCCGCTTCCTGCCCATTAAGTTCGACAAGTTGCGCATGAAACTGGAAGCAGCAAAACGTGCCGGCTACGACAAAGCCATTACGTTTGAATTCTCTCACTTCATGAGTCCTCAATCGGCTTACTTGCAGGCAGGACATCTTTACGACAGATACAAAGAATATTTCGACATTAAATAAAAAGGAGCATTATGATGGCATCAACTAAATTCAACATAGGATATATGATTTTCCTCTCTTTCGTTGCGGCCATAGGAGGATTACTTTTCGGATATGATACAGCCGTTATTTCCGGTACCATTAGTCAGGTAACTGACCTTTTCCAACTTGATGCATTGCAACAAGGATGGTACGTAGGCTGTGCATTGGTAGGTTCCATTGTAGGCGTTATGTTTGCAGGAATGCTTAGCGACCGTTTGGGACGGAAATGGGTAATGATTATTGCAGCCCTCCTGTTCTCCGCATCAGGAATCTGGTGTGCAGTATCATCCGACTTCAATCATTTAATCGCCGCACGTATCTTAGGTGGCATTGCTATCGGAGTCGTATCCATTGTTTCTCCGTTATACATATCCGAAGTAGCAGCAGCCAACTACCGGGGAAGACTGGTTTCTCTCTACCAGGTAGCAGTAACCGTAGGATTTTTAGGCGCATACATTGTTAATTTCTACTTGCTGACTTTTTCACAGAGTGGATTTGAATTAGGTGAAGCATGGTTTAACAAAATATTTGTATCGGAAGTATGGAGAGGTATGCTCGGTATGGAATCCGTACCTGCAATTCTCTTTTTAATAACCATACTCTTTATTCCCGAAAGTCCTCGCTGGCTTATCGTTGCACAAAAAGAAGACCAAGCCCGGAAAGTACTTCAAAATATTTATCTTACCAATTCCGAAGCACAGGCACAAATCGAACAAACTAAAGCTGTTTTGGCAAACGAACACCAGTCCAGCTGGTCCATGTTATGGCAACCGGGTATATTGAAAGCTGTCATCATTGGAGTATGTATTGCCATGCTCGGACAATTTATGGGAGTAAATGCCGTATTGTATTATGGTCCTTCCATCTTCGAAGATGCTGGACTGTCTGGAGGAGATTCTCTATTTTACCAAATTCTAATTGGTGCAGTCAACATGATAACAGGTATCCTAGCCCTGCTGATTATAGATAAAATAGGACGTAAAAAACTTATTTACTATGGCGTTTCAGGAATGATTGTATCTCTTATAGCAATTGGAATTTACTTCGTAGCAGGAGAAAAATTAAATTTATCTAATACATATTTATTATTCTTCTTCCTCGCATACATCTTTTTCTGTGCAGGTTCCATCAGCGCCGTCATTTTTGTCTTACTTTCAGAAATGTACCCCACCAAGATACGAGGACTTGCTATGTCTGTAGCCGGACTATCCTTATGGGTTGGAACTTATCTGATAGGACAACTTACCCCCTGGATGTTGGAATCTCTTACCCCTGGTGGAACATTCTTCTTATTTGCATTCATGTGTATTCCTTATATGCTGATTGTATGGAAATTGATGCCGGAAACAGCTGGAAAGACACTCGAAGAAATAGAATTGTTCTGGACTAGACAAAAATGTAAATCTTGATAATGAAAGATCTGATGAAACATATTTTATGCATATTATTATCGGTTTTCGGATTAACAACCGGAATGACACAGAGCCTGCACCAGATAAAAGGTACTGTAGCCTGCGGAAACAAAGGCATTGGTGGAGTTGTTGTTTCCGATGGAAAGAATTGCGTACAAACAGACGAAGAGGGTAACTATAGCCTCGACATTGATAATGAAAGCCAATTTGTATTTATATCCACCCCATCGGGCTATCTGACCGAAATCAAAGAAAACACAATTCCTTTATTCTATAAGTCAATAGACCGTTCTTCGGATAAGGGGTATGATTTTCATCTTAAAAGGAACCCTCACGATGACTTAAATCATGTATTCTTTGCACAAGCTGACGTTCAAGCTATCACGACAGAAAATCTGGAAACATATCATACTTACCAGAATGATTATTTGGAAGAACTTGCAGCTTATCGCGATACGGATATCTTCGGTATCGATTGTGGAGATATTACAGGAGATAATGCCCAGCTATTTCCACCATACATTGAAGCTGTCAGACCACTGAATATACCTGTATACCGTGCCATAGGAAACCATGACATGGACTACAACGGACGTTCTTTCGAAACCTCACACTATAGCTTCGAAAGCTTCTTCGGTCCTACATGCTATTCTTTCAACAAGGGGAAAATGCATTATATCATTTTAAACAACAACTTTTACATCGGAAGAGAATTTTACTATATCGGCTATATCGATGAAAAGACTTTTCAATGGATGGAAAAGGATCTCTCTTTTTTAAAGAAAGGAACCCCACTTATCATTGTCATGCATATACCTACCCGACTTACAGAAAAGCAACAACCGTTTCAATTCGACTATAATACACTGGCTGACCAGACTGTCAATGCTGAGGCATTTCACCAGTTAATTAAGGATTATCCCACACACATTATTTCAGGACATATGCACTACAACCTCAATGTATGCTATAATGACAAGCTTATGGAACACAACACAGCTGCAATCTGTGGTACATGGTGGTGCTCTGACATCTGTCTGGATGGCACTCCACGAGGATATGGCATTTATCAAGTTAACGGCAATCAACTTACCTGGAAGTATAAATGTATCGGTAAATCAGATACCTGCCAGGCAAGAGTATATCTTCCTGGAGCTTCCCAAGAACTGCCTCAAGCTATAATCGCCAATGTATGGAATTGGGATAAACAATGGAAAGTTGAATGGATGGAAGACGGAAAAGTTATGGGAGAAATGACTCAATATACAGCATACGATCCATTGGCTGAAAAAATGTGTCAAAAAGCTGTACAGACTTATAGCTGGATTGCTCCGGTCAAGACCAATCATCTCTTCAAGGCTATTCCCAAAAATCCACAAGCCCGGATAAGTGTAAAAATAACCGACCGGTTTGGACATACATATCTGCAACCGGCACAAGATTTTTCGTCATTCTTTTTACGGCAACAAGAATAAACTTCATAAGTTATATTAAGGTTTTTATTGATTAATGATGGAAGGATAACGCGTAAAAAGATGGCCATCATTCATAGAGGCGTCAGTCATTCATTCTCGATGAGATGAGAGCTACGCCTCTATTTGCAGAATATTCGTTAATAAACATATAATCTTAACGCACTACTATGAACCAAAGAGCTTTAGCACTGGATGCATTACGAGGATATGCCATCATTACAATGGTATTATCAGCTACTATCATATCCTCCATTTTACCAGGATGGATGAGTCATGCCCAAACTCCTCCTCCCGATCACATTTTCAATCCGGAAATACCTGGCATTACATGGGTCGATTTGGTTTTTCCTTTTTTCCTTTTTGCCATGGGAGCAGCATTTCCTTTTTCCATCGGCCGACATGCCGAAAAAGGAAGAAGTAAACTAATGCTATGCTATGACGCAATAAAGAGAGGATTACAACTGACATTCTTCGCCATTTTCATCCAGCACTTTTATCCTTATGTGGTAAGTTCTCCACAAGATTTACGCTCCTGGCTGTTAGCTATCACTTGCTTTATTGTATTATTTCCCATGTTTATGCGTATTCCGTATCAACTCCCCGACAAAGTACATAAAATCATAAAACTATCAGCCTACGGAATCGCCATTTTCATGTTGGTTACGACACAATATGCCAATGGAAGAAATTTCTCCCTGTACTTCAGCAACATCATTATATTGATATTAGCCAATATGGCAATATTCGGTTCATTGCTCTACATATTCACCATGCACAATCGCCTGCTCAGAATCTGTATTTTAATTTTATTAGGCGCTTTGATGATAAGTAAAGATATTGAAGATTCATGGGTAGCACATTACCTGACTACTTCCCCTATTCCCTGGCTATACAAGTTCGAATATCTGGAATATCTGTTTATTGTTATTCCGGGCAGCTTCGCAGGAGAAATTCTCAAAAAATGGCTTTCAGAGAACCATGAAAATATCTATCCTGCAAAATCCAAAACAGGACTTGTTTTATTAGGTATTCTGCTAACGGTTATATTGGTTAACTTATATTGTCTGTATAACCGGTTTCTCGAAGCTAATTTGATTATTACAATTATTCTGTTGATAGCCGGATACTTATTACTTAAAAACAAACCTAAAACCGATATCAGAACACTTTGGTACAAATTATTCGATTTAGGAAGTTTCTTTCTGTTGTTGGGACTTTTTATTGAACCTTTTCAGGAAGGAATCAAAAAAGATTATGCAACATTCAGCTACTTCTTTGTCACATCAGGATTGGCTTTTATGTCATTGATAATTTTCAATATCATTTGCGACTACTTCAAATGCGTCCGTTCCACACGTTTCCTGATCATGTCCGGACAAAATCCGATGATAGCCTATGTAGCAACAGATCTTCTGATATACCCGGTATTAAATATTTTAGGAATAATGCCCTTGCTGAAGTATTTCTATACATCACCCTGGTTAGGATTTCTTCATGGTGTTCTGCTTACCGGCTTAACCGTACTGATTACGATGTTTTTTACACGTATCAAATGGTACTGGAGAACCTAAAAAAACATGCTAAGCGCTTCTCATTTTTCCTATAAAGAAGTTTTTTCAATGAGAAAGTAAACATTTTGCCCTAAAACAAGTTCTAATTAAGATGAAATCGATAGCTTTGTATTGTAAAACCCATTTATATGAAAATGACATACTATAAAAAATCACTAGTAGCAGGAGCAATATGTGCCTTGGCATGCAGTAATCTCCTCGCACAAGAAGCCGAGTTCGATTTGTCGTCCCAACGACTGGAAATCCAACAAGTTTTGCCCGTTCCCGGAAAGAAGATAGACCATCAGGGAATTATCATCAACCCCACACCTCAGAAACTGACTGTAGACAGAAACAATCTGCTGGATATAACCACAGGAGTGGTTCTGAAGGACAAACAGGATAAATTTTCTCAGGACCTGGGATTTCTTACCCTAACAAAGAAGGGTGTAAAACTGACTATCGATTTTGGAAAGAAAGTAGCACTCAAGCAAGGTGTAAAGGAAGTTTCCGGAGCTTACGCTATGCACATCGATAAAAAAGGAATATCAATTGTAGGATACGACGAAAGAGGAGCCTTTTATGGTATCCAGACACTTCGCCAACTTATGGAAAGCCCGATTGCTCAAAATAAGCAATTGCCTTATCTGGACGTCAATGACTATCCGGACTTGCCCAACCGTGGAGTTGTAGAAGGATTTTACGGTACACCATGGTCACATCAAGTACGTATGTCCTTGATTGATTTCTACGGAAAATTCAAGATGAATACTTACTTATATGGCCCTAAAGACGATCCGTTCCACAGCTGCCCGAACTGGCGACTTCCTTATCCCGAAAAAGAAGCTCAGAATATTAAAGAGCTGGTACAGGCCTGCAAGCGTAACCGTGTAGATTTTGTTTGGGCAATCCATCCGGGACAAGATATCAAATGGAATGAAGAAGACTACCAGAATCTGGTCAACAAATTCAACTGGATGTACGATTTGGGAGTAAGAGATTTCGCTATCTTCTTCGATGACATTTCGGGTGAAGGAACCAATCCGTTAAAACAGACCGAATTATTAAACCGCCTGACTGATGACTTTGTAAAAGCAAAAGGCGACGTTTCTCCGTTGACTGTCTGCCCGACCGATTACTCAAAGCTGTGGGCTAACCCTACTCCACAGGGAAGTTTGGCTATTTATGGTAAAAGTCTGAACCCAGACATTAAAGTATTCTGGACCGGTGATGTGGTATGTAGTGACCTGACACCGGAAACAATGGAATGGATAAACTCACGCATCAAAAGACCAGCATATTACTGGTGGAATTATCCGGTAACAGACTACATACGTAACTTTATCCTGCAAGGTCCTGTATATGGACTGGATACTTCGCTGACTAAAGATAACGTATGCGGAGTAGTAAGTAACCCGATGGAACACGGCGAAGCTTCCAAACTGGCATTGTATGGAGTTGCAGATTATACCTGGAACGTAGCCAACTATAACCCTATCGACAATTGGGAAAGAGGTTTGGAGGAACTGGCTCCTAAAGCAAAGGATGCTTATCGTACATTTGCCATTCACTCCAGTGATACAGAAAATGGATATCGTCGGGACGAATCATGGGAAACAAAAACATTCCGTATTGCTGACTGGAATGACGCAACGGCTCAGGCACTGAAAGAAGAATTCGAAAAAGTAGAAAAAGTTCCGGCAGAAATGGAACAGGGATGCGAAAACAAAGCCTTGTTACAAGAACTTCGCCCCTGGCTGATTGAATTCGGTAAATTGGGTACAAGAGGAAAGCAAGCCATCGAACTTGCTCAAATCTATCGTGCTGGAAACAACGATGCTGATTTTTGGAACAAGTATATACACAACTTAATGAGCACCGACGACCGTAAGAACTACGAAGCTCATAAATCAGGAACACTGAAGTTGCAGCCGTTCTACGAAAACGCAATGGACGATATGGCTCATGGATTCCTGAAAAAATTAGTAGGTACAACTCCCAAGGACTACAAAGGCATAGGTTCGTTTGGCAATTCTGGTACAATCCTGACCAAATTAATGCTCGATAATGATACCACAACTTACTACACATCCGGTATCGGCCAAAAGGACGGCGATTGGATTGGAGTAGACTTAAGAGATGTTCGCGATGTTACAGAAGTAGCTATCCTGCAAGGAAGAAATTCAGTCGATGATGTAGATTATTTCGATCATGCAATTTTGGAATGCTCGGCAGATGGCAAAACATGGACTCCGCTGATTGGCGAGTTGACTAAACAATACGTAATCAACTGGAAAGGCGATGCCATAAAAGCACGCTATGTACGCCTGAAAAGACTGGATTCCGAGCGCAAGAACTACGCTTCCGTCCGTTCATTCGATGTAAATCCGCTGCATGCAGAAAACTTAGGATTCAAGCTGGAAGCAGAAAACCCACAGCAAGCAGTCTATGCTTTCGACCAGAACTTGGCAACTTCCTATCAGGTTGCTCAGTCCATTTCCTTTGAAGTACCTCAAGGAGTGAAGGCTTATACCTTGTTGATGAATGAGTTATCATCTCCTTTGAAAATCAAACAATTCGATAAGAAGGGTAACTTACTATCAGAAACAACCGTTTCATCACCCTACTTCAAGCTTGAACTGACAAACGATAAAGTAACCAAAGTCAGCCTGGAAGGCAAAGCAGAAATATTCGAAGTTATTGCTGATTCTCAGCAATAACTTCCTTGAAAGCTATAAAAAGAAAAGGCATCATCCTCTTAGAAATACTTGAGGACGATGCCTTTATTTTTACGATTGGAAATAAATTACTTATTTACAGTTTCCAGTACAACGCGGCTTGATTTGTTTGAAGAAATCATTACCCTTGTTGTCTACCAGGATGAATGCCGGGAAGTTTTCAACTTCAATCTTCCAGATAGCTTCCATACCCAGTTCAGGATATTCTACACATTCAATGCTCTTGATGTTATTCTGCGCAAGGATAGCAGCCGGACCACCGATAGAACCCAGATAGAAACCACCATGCTTCTTACAAGCATCGGTTACAGCCTGGCTACGGTTACCTTTAGCCAACATAATCATGCTACCACCATGACTCTGGAACAAGTCAACATACGGGTCCATACGTCCGGCAGTTGTCGGTCCCATAGAACCACAAGCCATACCTGCAGGAGTCTTGGCAGGACCAGCATAATAAATAGGATGGTCTTTAATGTACTGAGGCAAATCTTCACCACGATCCAAACATTCTTTCAGTTTAGCATGAGCGATATCACGACCAACAATAATAGTACCATTCAGTGACAGACGAGTGGCAACAGGATATTTATCGAGTTCTGCAAGAATTTCCGGCATCGGACGGTTAAGGTCAATCTTCACAGCATTACCTTCACCTGCCTGACGCAATTCTTCAGGAATCAATTCACCTGGATTTGAATCCAGTTTTTCAATCCAGATACCATCTTTATTAATCTTACATCTGATATTACGGTCAGCAGAACAAGAAACACCCAAGCCAACCGGACAAGAAGCACCGTGACGAGGCAAACGAATGATGCGTACATCGTGAGCATAATATTTACCACCAAACTGTGCTCCCAAACCAATACGGTGAGCTTCTTCCAATACTTGCTTTTCAAGTTCTACATCGCGGAATGCACGTCCGTATTCATTGCCTGTAGTAGGCAAGTTGTCATAGAAACGAGTAGAAGCCAATTTCACAGTCAGCAAGTTCTTTTCAGCAGATGTACCACCAATTACAAATGCAATATGATAAGGAGGACAAGCAGCTGTACCTAAAGTCTTCATCTTTTCTACCAGGAACGGAACCAATGTAGCCGGATTCAAGATAGCTTTGGTTTCCTGATACAGATAAGTTTTATTAGCAGAACCACCACCTTTTGTTACACACAGGAAGTTATATTCCATACCTTCAGTAGCTTCCAGGTCGATCTGTGCAGGCAAGTTACAACGTGTGTTTACTTCTTCATACATACTCAACGGAGCATTCTGAGAATAACGCAAGTTGTTTTCTGTATATGTTTTATATACACCCAGTGACAAAGCTTCTTCATCACAGTATCCAGTCCATACTTGCTGACCCTTTTCACCATGTATAATAGCAGTACCGGTATCCTGACAGAAAGGTAAAACTCCTTTTGCTGCAACTTCAGCGTTACGCAAGAAAGTCAAAGCAACGTATTTATCGTTTTCGCTAGCTTCCGGATCATTCAATATTTTGGCTACCTGTTCGTTGTGAGAACGACGCAACATGAAAGAAACATCGTGGAATGCAGCGTTAGCCATTGCAGTCAATCCTTCTTTTTCAATTTTCAGGATAGGTTTTCCTTCGAACTCGCTTACAGACACATAATCTTTTGTAAGCAAATAGTATTCAGTAGTATCCTTTCCGTGTTCAAACATCGGCTGATACTTGAATTCTGGTGTTGCCATAATGATAAGAAATTAATTGTTAGTTACTATGCCAACAAAGGTACGAAGTATTATCGAAATTTTTCCTTAATTAAGATAAAATCTTTGTTCCGAATGATTCAAAAACTCTGCCGTATTTCACTTTCATGATTCAGTAAGAGATTTACTGAAACTCTCCTACTCCATAGCTCTCAACAAATCTCTCTGCAAAATGTCAACTCCAGGAAATCCTACATAACGATCCTGAAGCTTACCATCGTAACTGATTACCAGATATCCCGGAATTCCTGTAATGCCATACGAATTACAAAGATATTCCCATTGTTTCTGAGTCAAACGATAATGTATACCATTTATTTCCGCAATAGCAGTCTTCCAGACTTCTTTTGGAGAAGATGGTCCTGTAACATAAACATATACTACATCTTTCGATGACATCCGCTGCTTTAGTACATTTACCGCAGGCATGCTTTTCCGGCAAGGACCGCACCATGTAGCCCAGAAATCAACAAGTACAGCATTACCCCGATGCTGAGATATGATAGCAGGCAATATATCAGCTCCCGACACTAATGTATCCAACTCTGCAATAACATATTTTTCAGAAGCCTTTGCCCGTTCGGCAACAGCCTGCATGGTCTTTATCTTTTCTCTTACATATGCACTTATTTCCGGATGTTCTATCGAAGCCAGCATTTTTTTGTCTGCCGATTTCAGACGTTCTTCTTTAACAACATTCTGATAAATATTTCTTGCCTTTTTTATATCTTCCCACAAATCTAACGTTTCCCCCGTATCACGTTCCCGATACTGTAAGTATGTCACATAATCGTAACCATATTTATCATAAGGAGAGTTTACAATCCCCTGCATTTTAGTACGGACACCTTGCAGAACAAGAGCATTTATCTGCATATTTGCAGATACGTATTCCTTATACGCTTTACCGGCTCGTTGGTCATGGTCTAAATCCGATTCAAGTCTTTCCAGCTCAGACTGCACCTGTTTATTATATTCTTCATCAGATAAATCCAGCGTCTTACTTGAGAAATCAGGATCATCGTTAAGAGCCAGAGGATATCCCCAGGTAGCCAGTTCCGTATTCAACAAGGATTCAGCTCCATCAAACCACGCTTTCTGCTTCCGGTCATACTCATCCTTCAACAAACGGGAAGCCGACATACTCAATCTGGGAAGATGAATATACACAGTCATTTCTTTACCTGGTAAAAGGAAAAGATCCAACTGTGCCTTATTTATCTGAAGTTTTGCCCCTCCGGCGAGCAGTAAATCGGTTTCAATATGAAAAGAACCATCCTGACGTACCTTTACAGTCTTTCCCCAATCATTATAAAACAGCCAGTCTGAATGACGAAAAACAACATCCAATGCAATTTGAGGATCATAACCTAATATATAACCGTTTATTATAGACTTACCTGCTTTTAACCGGGGAGCAGGCAAATCCTGACTTTGCTCCAGATGATTAGTTTGCAAAAAACTTGGTATATATACATAGGGTTCTGCCTTACTTAGTTGTACTCCCCATATAATCCATCCTTCTTCTTTCTCTACAAAATCAACAGCATGCACCCCTGCAGGAATCGGAGCAAAAGAAAGAGTTACATGATGCTTCCCCGACTTCGAAATAAGCTCCGGCTCGGTTTTTCCATCAATAGACACCCCTTCAGCTTCACGCAAGCTAAATTCTTGCTGCGTGGTACGCAGACATGTTTTCGAAGAGATAACAGCAGCTTCTCCTGGCTCACCATACAAAACAGCATCTACCTGCGTCTGCTCATCCGTTAATATGATTTTCTTTATTTCTATTTTCGACGTATTTGTCGTAATAAAGCACGGGCGGCTAACTTCCCTTTTACGATAAGTTCCCGCCTGTAAAAACAAAAACATACAACTAAATACAAAAAATAGCCATACGCCTTTCATAAATCACATTCTTTTTAATTATATATATTGCTTAAACGAGCAACTAATTCATTTCCAAGTTCAGTCTTCACTTCTATATGCTTCAAAACGGCTGTTACAAAAGGATTACTTTCGAACACACCGCGCACTTGTTCAAAGTCAAGCATTTGCTCTTCCTTACTACCATCAGCACCAAAGCCAGTCATCGAAGACAAAGAAAATTCTTTCTTTGCATCTTCATATACCATCTTATCCAGCCATACCACAGACTGTTGCCATTGATGCACAATGTTTATAATATCCTTTGCAGTTATTGTTTCGGCATCCAGTCCGTAAAACTCCAGCATTTTTCCATACGCCCAAGTCCATTCATAGGTATAATAATTGGCATGCATTTCTGCAAAACGATCATGTATCTGATCAACAGTGTGCAAAACACCTGTTTCTATATCACTCATCAATCGCTCTATCTCTGTTTTTGGAGCTATTAAGCCAGAAATGTCAACCCATTCACCTTGTCCGATTGAAGTATCCGGCAATAAACGCTGGCGTACTTCCTCATCATTCTTAAAATGTATTTCCTCCAGACGCTTGATAACCGAATTACCCAGGAATTTATGAATAGCTGTTTCATAAAACTTGATACCTTTATTCAACGCCGAGTTTTTAATCTTTGCGCTCTGATAAGAATATGTTTCCGAAGTTTCTCCCGATACTCTTTCCAACTCTTTCAGAATACTCCGTCCTTTCATCATCTTCTGAATTGTGTATGGACTGAGCAAATTATAATTAATCTGATCCAGACGGAAAGGATCTTTACGCAAATCACGTTTCGGCCATTTCTGTGCATCACGAATTGTGCCGACGCTACGAAGATTAACCCCCGGAACCAGATAAGTCGTATTTTTATCCTCTATCAAATAAGAGAAAGGTAAATCCGATGTATCAGGATGATTGACATGACGTCCCATTACAAGTGAAAAGGCTCCGATACGTGCAGGCCAAAGGATATATGAATCCGAAGTAGTCTTAGCACCTCTTTCCAACGCTCCCTGATGAATCGGCCCCAGCTTATACATATGATTACTCTGGTTAGATCCTGAACCCGCATTCATAAATGAAAACATCCCGGCAATCAGCAAAGTAGACTTATGATGAGTCACCGTAAACGGTCCGGCGAAAATAGCACATGCTTCTCCATTTTCCTCCTGACAATTGCTGAAAAACAAAGAATCCGAAGCCGAATAATTATGTCCCATATGACAAGCCTGTCCCACAAAGCAGCGAGTCATCATCGTGCCATCCTCTATGTGCGATCCACTGGAGATAATAAAATCATCACATACCACTCCGTAACCGATATGTACTGGATCGTCAACATTACTGTTAATACTACCGTTCTTCAGTCTGCCAGCTCCCTCTATTTCACAATGGTCACCGATACGCACATTTTTAATATATCCCGAATTGACAATCGTGACGTGCGAACCTATCGTTCCTCTATCCGAAGCATGTTCGTCTGCATAAGCCTCAACCAACGCTTTCATACGCTCAGTGAGCTGCGGACGATGACGGTAAAGTGCCATAATATATGCCTGATGTGCAGAAAGACGGTCATGAATCATAACCTCACGACCTCCTGTTTCATTCAAGACAGACACCTCTACCCCATTTCCAAAACGAGATTTCCGGTCTACCAGAATAATATCTACATTCTCGATAAATGTATATGCCCCAATCTCATAGTTAGCAATGTAATTCTTTACATTTTCAATGCAACAGTTATCTCCTACTGTCACATTATGCAGAGTCACATACGATAATCCGGAATGCTTACAGATACCTCCCGGCAATGTAAATTCGTGTTCAAATACTCCCAGACACACCTTTCCGGAAAAACGAGCATGATGTACGTAGTCAGGAGTGAAACGTTCAGCCACCCGTACATCCTTCCAGTCGGAAGCCGAACAAAGCTGCGATTCCAGCCTGTTTATTTCTTCATCAGTCAGCGAACGGTAATTTATCATAATTATTCTTCATCATAAGTTTGATAAAGGAAATCATTATAAGGATACTTCTGCACATGCAACTCTCTTACTTTCTTATAAACAATTTCCTTCAGTTCATCGATATTCGTTTTATTACGAGCCGAAATAAAGATACAATTATCATTCATCTTAGCCATCCATGTATGCATAAGCTCTTCCAACGTAATATTCTCCTTCGTCTTCGGAGTCAAATCATCTTCAGCCTTTTCTACATAAGTATACGCATCTATCTTATTGAATACAATCATGGTAGGCTTTCCTCCTGCTCCTAAATCAGCAATTGTTTTATCTACCACCTGTATCTGCTCCTCAAAATCAGGATGAGAGATATCTACCACATGAAGCAATAAATCGGCTTCACGCACTTCATCCAGTGTAGATTTAAACGAATCAACCAAATCTGTTGGAAGTTTACGAATAAAACCTACCGTATCGGAAAGCAGGAAAGGCAAGTTTTCAATAATCACCTTACGTACTGTCGTATCAAGAGTAGCAAACAGCTTATTTTCAGCAAAGACTTCACTTTTAGCCAATAAATTCATCAATGTCGATTTTCCGACATTCGTATATCCAACCAGAGCAACACGAATCAAACGTCCGCGATTTTTACGCTGGGTAGATTTCTGAGTATCTATTTCAGCCAGACGCTGTTTTAATAAAGCCATACGATTCAAAATAATACGACGGTCCATTTCCAGCTGAGTTTCACCCGGTCCACGAAGACCAACAGAACCCTTACCACCTCCGGCTCCGGAACCACCACCCTGACGCTCAAGGTGAGTCCACAAACGTTGCAAACGAGGTAGCATGTATTTATATTGTGCCAATTCAACCTGTGTCTTGGCATTGGCAGTTTGTGCACGCATCGCAAAAATATCCAGAATAAGGGATGTACGGTCCAGAATCTTTACATTCAGCTCCTTTTCGATATTACGTATCTGTTTGGCAGAAAGTTCATCATCAAAGATAACCATACCCACTTCTTCTCCTTCTTCCTCCTTTTTCTGAAGAAGATATTCTTTAATTTCCTGCAACTTACCTTTACCTACGTATGTCACAGTATTGGGATAATCCATTTTTTGAGTAAAACGTTTTACGACCTCAGCTCCTGCCGTTTCTGCAAGAAAAGCAAGTTCATCCAAATATTCATTCGTTTTACGCTCGTTCTGTGTCTGGGTAATCAAACCCACCAATGCAGCCTTTTCAGTCTGCGCATCTGATATAACAAATTCTTTCATTCAGTATAGTTGTATGTCTAATTGTGGCAAATATAGCGAAAAAGCACGCACCAAGTATTTTATCAAACAAAAAATTAAAGAAACATTCATACAATAAGTATTTATCATACAGCCCCAAACATCATGCTATGTATTTTATGAAAATCATCCGAAACAATAAAACCCCGTCATCAACAGTTTAATGCCAATGACGGGGTTCTAAAATATCAGTGCTTATGCTTTAACTTAATCATCCAAATTCGGATTATTTATAATCTCTTTTTCTGGAATTTTAAATGTCAAGCGTTCATCTTTATAATCATAAGTTTGTCCAGGAAGCATAGCATCTTCTGCACAACGAGTAATACTCTTCTGGAAACGCTTCATTGTAAGCAATCCACGTCCTTCAGCCCATAATTCCAAACGCCAGTTAAAGTAAATTTCATCCAAAAGCCCTTCTTTACCCATCTGTTCTACTTTTGCGGCTGCTTCTGTATCACGCTCATCCAATAAAGCTTTCAAAGAAATTTTCGCATCAGAAAGATTATTCTCTCGTGCATTAGCTTCTGCATTTATCAAATACATTTCAGCGACACGCATATATACTTCATCGTCATACCATTCTCTGTTTCCTAAGATACGCTTGCTGTTATAGAATTTCCACCAGTTTGTCAATTCATATTGTTCTCCCTTTTCATCTGTTTCAGTAAACCATTTTTTACGAACATCTGTATCCGGTATAGAATTATACAAATTAGTATCAATCAATTTTTCACCGCCGGCATACGCATAGCTATATGTAAACAAGTCCATATGTCCCCAGAATGTAAGCAGAGCCGGAGAGTTACTTGTTGTCAGATCAATAGCCCACATCCATCCAGGAATAGAAACAGAACTAAATCCTGAATTGATAACTTCCGTTCTATTCATCAAGGTAAACTCTTTCGAATCAATCACCTCTTGAGTCAATCGAGCCGCTTCTCCATTTTCACCCATCATAAGATAAGCATAAGCCAGCATACCTTTTGCTACTGCCTGATTAATCTGGTCCTTTTGTCCTGAAGGACGTTCATATCCTTCAAGCATAGGAATAGCATCTGTCAAATCTTTAACAATCAGTTTATAAACTTCTTCTACACTTGATTTCTTTGCAGCTTCCGAAGTTAATTGAGTACGATAAATAGGTATTGCTAAAGCTGTTTTATCTTCCTGATAAGGACGGGCATATAAGTTTACCAAGTTAAAATAAGAATGCGCTCTCAAAGCTTTGGCTTGTGCAAAATACACACCATTTTCTCCAGTAGGTTTCGCTTCATCACCTCCAGCAGCATCAATAATTTCATTGGCAGCTTTGATAAGACGATAGTAATATCTCCAGAATTGATAAGAGAACTGAGATGCTGTACGAGTTGAACAAGTCAAATCACCAGCCATTTCAAACCAGCCATATCCTTTCATCATAATGACCATATCTCCACTCATCAAGTCTGTTGCTATATCAACAGCTTTCTGTCCGAAGTCATCATGACCTTCTACACCACCTGTAGACATTGCAAATGTTGTAGAATAAGTACCTAATGCTTGTCCCATCAATATATTGGTATTCCATTTAGCCACTTCTTCCAAATCACCAGATGTGATATAATCCGAAGGACTTTTTTCCAAAAATGAATCTGAACATCCACTGTTTAGAAGCATCAAACTTAAAGCAGCAACCGGAATGTATTTATTTAATTTCATAAATTTCTGATTTTATTTTAGTTAAAACTGAACTTTAATACCTCCCATAATTGTACTCAATGGGCTGTATTGGCTTCTGCCTGATTCTCCTGAGTCATTATTATTATCATTGTTGACCGTATCGCTATTACCTGAAGAAGCATTAGCCACATAACCTTTACGAGCCGAAAGGAAGAACAAGTTGTCTCCAGATACATATACGCTCAGACCTCCCAGGTGCAGTTTAGAAGTAATGCTTTGTGGGAAAGTATATCCCAAACGAAGATTAGACAGGTTCAGATAAGAACGGCTAGTCAAGAAACGTGTTGAAGTAGAATTTGCATAGCCAGTATTATCAGAACCACCACCATAATTATTGGAAAGTCTAGGAACATCTGTAATATCACCAGGCTGCTGCCAACGGTTTTCAATATCTTTATGCCAATTATGCTTTCCAGCCCCATCATTATGCATTAATGCCTGATAATTATAATCGTAACCATATCCTCCCAAGCTATATGAGAATGTCGCATTCAAAGTAAATCCTTTTGCATATAAATCAAAACCAAAACCACCTTGTAAAGCAGGTATTGCTGATTTATCAACAAATTTCTTAGTTGCTTGACTCCAGTCGCTTGTCTGCTCTACTTCCAGTTTATTGATGGTTTTAGTTGATTTATAAGTTTCCATATCTGTAATCAACTCTTTAGTACCATCAGGCAATACATTATAATACTGATTATACATAGCGTATCCGGTCTGAGGATCTACACCTGCATATTCACGCATGTAGAAATCATACAAAGAATGTCCTTTTGCCCATCCATAGTAAGTGCTTAATTCCAAAGCCTTCTCTTTACCTGTAGTTTCATCAATAGGCATCTTAGTCATTTCATTCTTATAATATCCACCATTAACACGGAAATCGAATTTATAATCTTTCTTATTCAAAAGATGTGCAGTCAAAGAAAATTCTACACCCTGATTTACCAGCTCTCCATCATTAACAGGATAAGAAGCATATCCCAAAGAAGGAGCTACCTGCTTCATAAACAACATATCAGTTGTCTTTTTATGGAAATATTCAACTTCACCTTCAAGTATACCAGCAATATCAAATTCAATACCAGTATTAATAGTAGAACTTCTTTCCCAAGTTAAATCAGGATTACCTTTATAAACAAAGCTGAAAGTATAATTATCGTTCAAGTTGTTAATCTGATACAAATCTTCATATGGATAGTATCCAGCGACAACAGGACTTGTTATAAAATCCTGATTACCAAGAACACCCCAGCTCAATTTATATTTCAAATTCTTCAACCATTTGATATCTTTCATAAATTCTTCGTTAGTAATAGCCCATGCAGCTCCAATAGATCCAAATGTTCCCCACTTATGACCTTTAGCAAAACGTGAACTACCATCAGCACGAAGTGTTCCGTGAATAAAATATTTATTATCCCAGTCATAACGCAACTGACCAAAATAACTTTCAATCGCATAACCATAAGTATACGATTCCATATAATCCATTATAACAGCATTACTCCATTCTGTATTATCCGGACGAACCATTTTTGATTTAGCACCATATGATACGTTGGTTGTACTATTTGTTGATTCATGAGCAACAAAAGCATCAAAATTATTTCTTCCGAAACTTTGAGTCCATGATAAAATCTGGTTAGCAGTAAAGTTCAAATAATTCACCTGAGTTTTCACAATTTGTCCTTTACCAGCACTATCACCATAATATGGATTTGTCAATTCGTTTTCAGCCTGACCATAATACTGCAGACCAACATTAGCAGTTGCTTTGAAGTGTTTCAAGAAACGAGCCTCAAATGAAGCATTACCATTAAACTGGTGTGTCTTGATTTCATCTTTATCCAAAAGTAATGCACCAGCAGGATTAATACCAGCAGCAAACGGACGGCTATAACCGGCATTCATACCATAATCGTATTTATTTCCTCCAATGCTTGTATCTTGTACAATATTTCCGTTTTCATCACGTTCAAAAACAGGGAACAATGAAGGCATACCATTTATAAACTGGAAACCATTGTTCATATTACTATCAGACTGTCCTGGCTTATTGGTAATCATATATGCATACGATAATGATGTTGTAGCTTTCAACCAAGGGGCAATCTGATTACTCATATTGTTACGAACATTGAATCGTTCGTAATCCGAAGAAATATAATATCCTTCATCCTTCAGATAACTAAAAGCTGTATAATGGGTCATTTTCTCGTTACCACCTGAGATTTTAAGGCTAGCATCAAATTTCTGACCTGTTCTAAACAAATAATCCTCCCATTTTTCCGGAGTATATTTACGTGTAATGCCACTATAAAAACGTCCTGTAGAAGGATCAATCAACTTGTCACCATCTGCGTTCCACATATTATATATAGGAGCAATACCATTTTGTCCTCCGAACAACTGTTGTGAAGCCCATGTTGCAGCTGTAGCACGATCATATCCTTTGTTTACTTCCCCATAGCCACGTAAGCCTTCCCAAGTAAGCTCTGTAAATCTTTCCGGACTATCAATTACATCATAAAGCGGAGTCAAACGCATGTTTGCGCCATATTTAACTTCAGCATCAACACGTGTTTTACCTGCTTCACCTTTTTTAGTAGTAATCAAGACTACACCATTTGCAGCACGAGATCCATACAATGCAGTAGCAGTAGCATCTTTCAAAACTGTCATAGAAGCAATATCACTTGGGTCGATACCACTTAAATCAGCTTCAAAAGGAATACCATCTACAACATACAACGGAGAACGGCTAGAATGTGCTGAACCTAAACCACGAATACGGATACTAGCATTACTTCCAGGTTGTCCAGAAGTAGACATCACTTGTACTCCGGCAACTTCTCCAGCCAATGCTTTAGAAAGTTCAGTCGGATTCTTCAACGAGATTTGCTCTCCACCAATTTCAGTAGCTGAACCTGTAAAAGAACGTTTGGTAGCTCCTCCATAAGCAACAACCATAACTTCATCCAATTGTTCTGAATCTGAACGAAGTACAACCTTAACAGTAGGCTTGATAGTTACTTCTTGGCTTTCCAAACCAATGAACGAAACAACCAAAGTTTTTGCCGGACTAGGCACATTGTTGATTGTAAAGTTACCGTCGATGTCTGTTACAGTACCTACAGTAGTACCTTTAACTAAGACAGACGCTCCAACAACCGGCAAACCGTCTTCTTCAGAGGTGACTGTACCAGTAACCTTTGAAACTTGCGCGTTTACCAGACCTATACCTATCATCAGGAAGGTCATTAAAAGCATCAATTTTCTTTTCATAAGATTCTCTCTTAAAGTTTAACTTTGAATTAATAATTTTTCATTAATTATATTTCTCGGTCGCAAAAATAGTTAAAAATGTAATAACTGTATACTTTTCGATAGAAAAAACTCAATATAAACCTTTTATTTTAACACTTACACCACGTTTTTTACACCAAAATGCTTCTATTTTCAACTCTAAAGCATTTCACTTTGTCATTATTAAAAGCTATATAAGAAAAAAACAAAATATAGAAAATGACAATAATTTCTTTGTTATTATTACGTTTTTCTAAAAAAAACGATGGTTAATATTCAATTTCTAAGTCTATTTTTGTAAAGAGACCTATATGTTTTTTTAGACCATCAATGCATATATATTCACTAATTGTATATATAAACGCAATAAAGATTATTTAAGATAAAGATATAATACTTTCACATAATAGTTGAAAATGAAAAAGATTAAGTATCGCATAGTTTATAACCGCAAAAAACGGTTAGATAGCCAGGGAAAAGCTTTAGTTCAAGTGGAAGCTTATCTATTAGGGAAAAAAGCTTATTTTTCTACTCATATTTATATTAAACCCGACCAATGGAATAGTCGTAAATCAATAATTTGCAACCATCCCCATGCTGAAGAATTAAATTACATGTTAGAAGAATTCATATTGAATTTGCAAATGCGTGAGATAAATGCTTGGAAACAAGGAAAAGAAATTTGTTTGGAATTACTAAAGGAAATGGAAGAAAAAACAAGTTCCGACAATAAAATAATTTCTTTTGGTAGAAAATGGATAGAAAATTCCCCCATACGCAGTAGTACAAAAAATAATTTGTATACCACACTTACCCTATTAGAAAGTTTTGCTCATGAGATTACTTTTAAACAGATGGATTACAAACTTTTATTATCATTCGAGCAATTTATGAAGAACAAAAAATTAGGAATAAATACCATCGCAAAACATTTACGACATATAAGAACGATTATAAATGAAGCTGTCCGTCAAGGAATTATAGCTAAAGAAGATTCACCATTTACAGAATATAAGATAAAAACAACAGAAAGCCACCATACATACTTATTACCAGAAGAATTGGATAAGTTAGAACATATCAATCTTTCCAGAAAGAAGAATACACTTCGCCATACTCTCGACGCATTCTTATTTTGCTGCTATACAGGCTTACGCTATTCTGATTTTATAAGCATGAAAAAACAAAATCTTATTCAAACTGATAAAGAATTATGGCTGGTTTTCAAATCACAAAAAACAGGAACTGTCACTCAACTTCCCCTTGGCTATTTATTTCAGGGAAAAGCTATCCGCATTTTATATCATTATCCAGATATAGAAGAATTTTTTCATATAAAGCCTAACGCTTCGGTTAATAAAGAATTAATTCGTATAGGAAAACTAGCAGGAATAACAAAACATTTTTCTTTCCATACAGCACGTCATACGAATGCTACCTTATTAATATATAAAGGTGTACAGCTTTCTACCGTGCAAAAACTATTAGGACATCGTAATATAAAAACAACCCAAGTTTATGGTGAAGTACTACCGCAAACGATAATCAAGGAACTAAAAAAATGCAAGTTTTGATTAAACAAGTAAATGTAGAATGTATAATAGAAGAATTAACCTAACAACAAATAGGTAGAAAATCAAAGTATACCATTAGACAAAAGTACACATTGCATCTAGATATATTATCAGAATCTACATGAAACTGTTTTTATTATATGTATCAGTTTTCCCAAAACTGCCTATTAGTTTAGTCCGGCAAAAACTTTGGTTGTTTCGTTCATTGGTTTGGAAACCCAAGAAGTAACAATTAAACCTACTGTTAATGTCGTACTTCGCTCAGATGCAGAACAATTGGATGAAGTTGTTGTAACAGCAATGGGTATAAAAAGATCGGAAAAAGCATTAGGCTATTCCGCTACTTCGGTAAACGGTGAAAAGATTTCTGCAAGCCGTACTTCAGATGTAATGTCCAGCCTTGCAGGTAAGGTTGCCGGTGTACAGATTTCTGCCACATCCTCCGACCCAGGAGCATCAAACTCTGTTATCATCCGTGGTGTAAGCTCATTAAGTGGCAGCAACCAACCTTTATATGTTGTTGATGGAGTACCTTTGGACAACTCATCTGTATCTTCTAGCGATGGGTTGAATTCAGGGTTCGACTTTGGTAATGGTGCTAATGCTGTAAATCCAGATGACGTAGAAAACATGACTATCCTGAAAGGAGCTGCTGCTACAGCCTTGTACGGTAGCCGTGCAGCCAATGGTGTAGTAATGATTACTACAAAAAGCGGTAAAAAAGGTAAAGGATTAGGAATTGAATACAATGGTGGTGTTCAATGGTCTTCTGTTTTACGCATGCCTGAAATGCAGAATGAATTTGGTATGGGATGGAGTGGATCACATACTACGCTAGAAAATGGTTCTTGGGGACCACGTTTTGACGGTTCAATGCAGTTGTATGGTAACGTATATAACAATTCACAAAAGATAAAACCTTATGTCGCTGTAGAAGACAATATGAAAAACTTCTTCGATACAGGTTTCAGATACAATAATAGTTTATCTTTCAACGGAGCTACAGATAAAAGTACCTACTTTGTATCATTCTCACAAATCAGTGATGATGGTATTATTCCTACAGATGCAGACTCATATAATAAGTATACTTTCTCAGGAAGAGGTAGTCATAAAATTGGTAATCTGACATTTAGTACTTCTTTGAACTATGCATATCAGGATAATAAGTTTGCAACAACAGGTCAGGGACTGTCAATGGCTAATTCTCTATGGCAGACTCCACGAGATATTAATGTAGAAAGCCTAGCCGATTTGAATGATCCATTCAATACTCCGGGATATTATTATACTCCTTACGGCGTTATGAACCCTTATTATATATTGGAACATAATTTAAACACTTATAATTCTGAACGTTTTTATGGTAAGTTCCAATTAGATTATGATTTCTTGAAATACTTTAAGTTTACATATCGTATGGGTTTGGATTCTACAACAGGACAAACTGAATATGGAGCAGAAAATCTGTACGCGTTATATTATGAAGGAACTCCTAATGGAGAAGGTATGGGAGCAAGTAGCCCGTTTGCCGGTCAATACGGAGAATATAGCATCATGACGACTCGTCGTCGTGAAATCAACCAAGACTTCTTGTTATCTTTTGACATGCCAATCAACGATTTTCATGTAAATGCATTGGTCGGATTCAATGGAAACGAACGTAAATACTCTTATCAAAAATCAGCAGTAAACAACCTGACCATTCCTACTTGGTTCAATCTGTCAAACTCATCACAGACTCCAACTGTAACTCAATATAGCGAACTCCGCCGTTTAATGGGTGTATTCGGACAGTTTGAAGGTTCATGGAAAAACATGTTGTATTTAACAGTAACAGCTCGTAACGACTGGTCATCTACCTTACCTAAAGGAAATCGTGATTTCTTCTATCCTGGTGTTACTGGTAGTTTCATTTTCAGCGAACTTTTAAATGACGAAATAAAAGACATCATTACTTTCGGTAAAGTACGTGCCAGCTGGGGTAAAACAGGTAACGATGCTGATGTATATATGTTAAGCCCAGTATACGGTTCAGCTCAATATTCCATTCCATTTGGTTATCTGAAGTTCCCATTAGGTGGAGTAAACTCTTATACATTAGGAAATATTTTAGGAAGTAATACTTTAAGTCCAGAAATGACAACCGAATACGAATTCGGATTAAATATGGCTTTCTTCAATAATCGTCTTTCTTTCGACGCTGCTTATTACAATCGTAATTCTGATAAACAGATCATGTCTTTAAGCATGGATCCAGCAACAGGATATGGTTCTCAAAATATCAACTTAGGTAAGATCAGCAATAAAGGTGTCGAATTATTAGTAAGCGGAACTCCTATCCAAACTAGAGATTTCAGTTGGGATGTTACAGTAAACTTTACCAAAAACTGGAGTAAAGTTGTAAGCTTACCAGAAGAACTGGGAGGTGAAACAGTTATATATGGATTGAACGGTAGTACTAGTATGTATGCAATTGTAGGACAACCATTAGGTGTATTCAAAGCCGAAGCTGTAGAACGTGATCCGCAAGGCAGAATCGTAGCTGATGCCAATACAGGTCTGCCAGTTGCAGCAGCAGAATTTGCTACTTACGGTGATATGAATAACCGTTATCAGATGGGTGTTTCTACCACACTTACTTACAAAGGTGTATCATTAAGTGCTGATTTTGATATTCGTCAAGGTGGTATCATGTATTCAAAGACAAAGAATACTCTTTACTTCACAGGTAATGCAATACAAACAGCATACAACGACCGTAATACATTCATTATTCCCAACTCTGTAAATAAGGTTACTAATGCTGATGGCAGCATCAGTTATGTAGAAAATACAACACCTGTTTCAAGCGCAGATATCTGTAACTACTATTACGACCCTATGGGAGGTATTGGTGGAGAAATCGATTTAATAGACAAATCATATGTTAAGTTGCGTACTGTTGTGTTAAGCTGGGATTTACCAAAAAAATGGTTAGCTAAAACTCCGCTACAAGGGGTTCGTATTTCAGCATACGGAAATAATCTCTTTATCTGGACACCATCAAGCAACACATTTATCGACCCAGAAACAACATCATTTGGTAACGACCTGTCAGGTAATTACGGTGAATACTCTTCAAACCCAACTTCACGTAACTTCGGTATCAACTTAAATGTGAAATTCTAACGATTAAAAAGAAGTTTATATATGAAAAAATTAGCATTATATACCTTATTAATGGCAAGTTTATGCACAAGCTGTGACCTTGACATTAATGAAAATCCCAACTACCCAAGCAATGAGCAAATGACGCCAGACTTGATTTTTCCTTCTGTTGAAGCAGGTATTGCAGCTGCTGTAGGAGGAGAAATTCATAACTATGCGGGTTATTTTGCACAGTATTATGAACAGAATCCAGAACAAAGCCAATACATAGAAATCAGTCAGTATATGTTCAATGAGTCTTCACAGCTGATGGACTATTCATACCGCATTATTTATGCAGGGGCACTGATGGATGCTCAAGAAGTTCTAGAAAAAAGTACAAACCCTGCTGACCGTTTTGCTACAACAGTATTGCGTGCATATGTCTTACAGGTAATGGTCGACAATACTAACGAAGCTCCATATAGTGAAGCGTTAAAAGGTAACTCAGTCAGCAATCCGAAATGGGATAACGGAGAAGATGTATACAAAGGTGTATTGGCAGAAATGGATGCAGCAGAAGCAGCTTTGACAGATAATGCATCTATGGATAGCCAAGATCTGATTTTTAACCGTGATATGAAACAATGGAAAGGATTGGCTAACGCATTACGCTTACGTATGTATCTGCGCTTCATAGATGCAGGAGTAGATGCTGCTACCTATACTGAAAAAGTAAAAACTTTAGTAGCAGAAAATAATTTCTTTACTGGTGATGCTGCATTTACAGGTTTCGCAGACGAAACATCAAAACGTAATCCATGGTATGAAACGAATGCAGTAAATACACCGGGTAACCAGTGTGCAGCTTATCCGATCGTAGCTTACTATCAGGCAAATAATGACCCACGTATAGCTTACGCTATCAATAAAAACAAAAAAGAAGGCAAATATTTAGGACAGATTCCGGGTGGTAGAACAAAATCTGATGACAACAACGGTTCGGATACTTGGAAGAATGAAAATGTAAGTGCCATCAATTATCAACATTCTGACGGAAACGGAGCAACTCAGCCATTCTATCTGTTTACTCAAGCAGAACTTCAGTTCCTTATCGCAGAAGTTAATTTACGTTTCCTGAATGATGAAGGAAAAGCTCAAAATGCTTATAATGCTGGAGTTACAGCCGATTTTGAAGCACGTAGTATGAGTGGTCAAGAAGCAGGAATTTTGGCATTATGGGACAATGCTACCTCAACAAACGATAAACTTCATTTAGTATACATGCAAAAGTGGGCAGCTTTATTCTGTATGGATCATATGGAAGCATGGAGTGAAATACGCCGTACCGATTGTCCGAATATTACTACTGTTTCTCAGTTAGATATTTTTAAAGGTAACTCAAGTTATGTTCCGGGTGATTTAATAGAGCCATGGATCAACGGTCTTGGTAATGGACTGGTAAAACGTATGACATACCCATTGAGTGCACGTATGTATAATGTAAACACTCCCAAAGCAGTACCAGTAAGTACTCCTGTATGGTGGGACAAGAACTAATAACTTAAATGTTTTATAGAAATGAAAAAAATATTTTATTACATACTCATGGGAGCATTCTTATTGGGAACTGCCACCTCATGTGAAGACTCAGTAGAAGACCTTTCTAAGGTAACATATTTTGCAGAATTAAACTTGAAAGGAGATGATTTTGTAAAACTATCATTAGGTGAAACTTATACAGAGCCTGGATATGAAGCAACCGAAAACGGGGAAGATATCAGTGAAAAGGTAAAGGTCACTGGTAGTGTAGACAGCTCAACACCTGGATTTTATAACTTAGTTTATTCTGTAGCCAACGTTGATGGATTTTCAGTAACCAAAACTCGTCAAGTAATGGTAGTTAATCCTGATAGTTTTGCAAGTGCATATCAGGGAGAATCACAGGCTGGAACTCGTCACTATACAGGCGCACCCATCTTGATTACAGAAAATGAAGATGGAACTTACCTTATTGATGATTTATTGGGAGGCTTGCAGTTTTATGGAATGAATCCGGGATTTGAGCCAATGTACGATTTCCATGCTGAAGCAAAATTAAAACTGAACGCAGATAATACACTCACTTTAATTAAAGTAGGAAACTGGTATTTTGCTTCAGAACTTGCATTGAGCTTAACAGAAGGAAAATATAATCCAGAAACAGGCGTAGTCACTATGACCGTAGATTATGGAGGAACACCTCTAAGCGTTACACTAACTAAATAATTATTGAAGCTTTATGAAAAAATATATCATATTTTTATTTGCCATATTGGCTGTAGGACTAACTTCTTGTAATGACGATACCGAGCCAGGAGGAACATCTGTTGAAAAGATGGCAGGCGACTGGTGGGTTACTGCCACTGCTATAAGTAACGGACAAGAGCTTGGTGATGTAGGTTTAGGACATTTTCGCATGTACACATACAATACAGCTGCCAATGTATCTACTGAAATGTGGCTAGAAGACGGAGCAAATTTTTGGGATTATAAAGTTAAAGTAAATGTAGACTATAATAACAGAACATTTACAACCAACGACTTCATTGACAATACTTCATACGATTGCAAAGTGAAGATAACTGATGGAAAAATACTCGAAGGAGCAGCCCTTACTCCTAGTGGAATGCCTGCCGACAGTATTGTGTACATGATACAGTTTGATGATGACCCAGACGGACTGACTTATAAAGTTTCAGGATTCCGCCGCACAGGTTTCCCTGCTGATGATTTTTAATTTATTTTGTAAATATAATTAATGAAATTACTCCTGCTGTTTTTCAAAATGGCAGGAGTTTTTTTTATAAAAGGATACCCTGATAATCCTAAATTTACACCTCATATATACAGTAAAAATCAATATAGTCATAGAACTATAAAAACTGTATTGTATATCCTCGTAGCTTTATATACTTTTAAAAAAATCAAAAATTTAATAAAATTAATCCAATAAAAAAGATTTTGTTTTTAGCAACACTCCTGATCAGTATTTTTTGTTTTTCATCATGTTCTAAAGACGATGAAGCTATCGAAGTAAATCAGTTAGAAGGAGTATGGGGTATGACTGCCGTTAACGGATATTACTATTATGAAGGTGAAAAAATTTCTTATAATGAAAACTTCAATCCTTTTGAACCTACAGATGACTGCGAAAAAATTACTATAGAAAAAACAGACGGTAATAAATACACTGTAACTCACTATGAATACTATAGTGGTACTTGGCATCGATACGATAGTGAAAACTTCTACTCGGAAGGAAACAATATGATTCCGGAAAGCATGGAGGGAGTCGATGTATCTACCGCAAAAATACTTGAAGCCTCTTCAGACAAACTTGTTATCGAAACAACTGGAGCAGACGAATACGGTAGTTTCTATGATAAATATACATATACACGCATGGCAGAATAATCTGCATTTCAATAAAACAACACGAGAGAGGATGCTAAACAACATCCTCTCTCGTGTTGTTTTATTTATTCTTTATCCATAAATTTGTGATATCAAAATAATATCAATTAAATATGAGTTTATGGAAGCAAAAGAATTAAATTTCAGAGGATTTAAAGCTAACGGATTTCTCATGCTGGCTATGCACCTGTTATTGATCTCAGGCATCATTATTTGCTGCTTTATGCAAATGACAACTCCATTCTTCATATTGGGTGGAGTACTCTTGCTTATCTGGTTTATTTTATTTAGTGGTTATATGCAACTGGAACCTAATGAAGCGCGTATCATGGTCTTTTTCGGGAAATATAAAGGAACTTTCAAAGAGACAGGATTCTTTTGGGTAAATCCTTTCATGAACAAGAAAAAATTATCCTTACGTGCCCGTAACCTTGATGTAGAACCGATCAAGGTAAACGATAAAATAGGAAATCCGATTCTTATCGGTCTGGTACTGGTATGGAAACTGAAAGATACATACAAAGCCATGTTCGAGATTGATTCACAAACTATGGCGAGCGATACGACCTCTTCTGGTAACGGCAAAGAAATCAGTGTTGGAAATGCTGTAGCCAATCGTATGAATGCTTTCGAGAACTTTGTGAAAATACAGAGTGATGCAGCTCTTAGACAAGTAGCCGGACAATATGCCTACGATGACAATGAAGCGGGAACCGATAAACTTACTCTACGTTCGGGAGGAGAAGAAATCAATGAACAACTGGAACAAAAGCTGAACGAACGTCTGGCTATGGCCGGCATTGAAGTTGTAGAGGCACGCATCAATTATCTGGCATATGCACCGGAAATTGCTGCCGTCATGCTACGTCGTCAGCAAGCTTCTGCTATTATCAGCGCACGCGAAAAAATCGTAGAAGGAGCCGTATCAATGGTGCACATGGCACTCGACAAGCTTTCTCAGGAAGATATCGTAGAACTGGATGAAGATAAAAAAGCTGCTATGGTAAGTAACTTGCTTGTTGTGCTCTGTGCCGACGAAGCCGCCCAGCCGGTTGTGAACACAGGAACGCTGAATCATTAATCAAGAAAACGGCCAATGGCAAAAAAAGAGAATACGACTAAAAGTTTCGTTCTACGTGTAGATGCCGCAACGATGGAAGCTATCGAAAAATGGGCTGCGGATGAATTTCGCAGTACCAACGGGCAACTTCAGTGGATTATCAACGAAGCATTACGCAAAAGCGGAAGATTAAAGAAAACAAAGAAAACTGATACAAAAGAAGAATAATATGTTCACCATCAATTTAGGTCCGTTTTCCGGAAAAAACGCTCCTGAAATACATTATCATCCATCTATCGCAGATAGGATATTGGAAGGTACAGCAGCTCTCTGCTTGCTTTCTGGCATCGGAATAGTATGCTGGAATTATTTCCATACAGACCTCCTCTCCGATTATGGAGTATATGGAATATTCATCAGTATAGTAGTATTTGCTTTATTGTTTGGAGGAGCCTATGCCCCCGTACGTTGTATCAATTTTCCGGTACGCATTGGAAAACATAATGTTGTCAAACAATATATACTGGTCATTAAACTCATACGTATCTTCAATATCTTTTTGACAATGTTTATGGTTGCAGGCATTTTATCTGACTATTATAAATGGGCAGCAATCTTAAAAGTTATTTCATTGATAATATGTGTTTTATCAATTGGTGTATATTATATACTGGCATTCCGATACAAATAAAATCTACAAAATAAGAAAGGACAGCAAATTCTACTGAAAATCTGTACAAATAATTGTAACTTTCGTACAGATTTCTATAAAAAATTGCTGATGTTTTCATGAAAACATGTAGATACTAATTGAAAAGTGCGCTGTATTCTAATTGAAAAGAGCTCCATCC
>ERZ1504711.59-NODE-59-length-44380-cov-3.897439_pt1 | contig 44380 bp, 27 predicted proteins | sample MGYA00571816_ERZ1504711 | MGnify/ENA primary metagenome ERZ1504711 (study PRJEB39906, sample SAMEA3182046) | gut metagenome | biome: human; feature: gut; material: Stool; isolation source: human stools | place: Canada | collected 2011-11-15 ...
ACGACAAGCCCATTGGCAGAATTAAGTATGCACTAAATTAATTCCGCCAACAGGTATACCATGGAATTTAACATCGACACCTTTCACCCTTTTGTCCTCAATATAGGACTGGCTCAGCATAACGCTGACTGGAACTGGAAAAACGTAAGTAGTCCTTTCGCACGCCTTTATTATGTCACAGAAGGTTCAGCCAAAATTATATTACCCGACCATACCGTGTCGCTTCGCAAAGGATACATGTATTTTATTCCTGCATTTACATCGCACAGCTATGAGTGTACGTCATCTTTTACCCACTATTATGCCCATATATATGAAGACCCTCAAGCCAAATACTTGTTCTTGGAAGATTGGGTCCTACCGGAGGAGATTCAAGGTGACGCTCTTGAACTTTCTATTTTTCAGGAGTTGTATTCTTTGAACCCAACTATGAAGTTAAGTAAATCGGATCCCTCCACCTATGATAACAGCTCTACGCTGGCATCCAATTTATTGAAGAACAAACAACGGCCGCTTTACAACAAAATGATATCACGCGGTATCATCTATCAATTACTCGCTCCCTTTTTTAAGACGGCTCATCTCAAATCTACAGTAACGGACGACCGTGTGAAAAGAGCCATCACCTACATCCGCAATCATATTTCAGACGAACTCTGCATCGACAAAGTTGCGGAAACATTATGTGTATCTAAAAATTACTTTATCCGTATCTTCAAAAAGGAAACGGGAACGACGCCTGCCAATTTCATTATCCAACGCAAAATAGAAAAGGCTCAGTTATTGCTTATCACGAACGACCTTCCGGTGAAACAAACATCTTATTTGGTCGGTTTCGAGGACTTCTCTTATTTCAACCGGGTTTTCAAGAAGATTACCGGTATGACACCTAACGAATACCGACGGGAAGCCAAATCGCAATCAGTGGCTGACGGAAAATACAAACCCAATGAAAAGAGCCTGAATTTGGAGTAGGGGATATAAAAAAGCCGTTTCAGATGGAAACGGCTTTCTTTTCAGGAGGTTCCCAGCAGATTCGAACTGCTGTGGACGGTTTTGCAGACCGCTACCTAACCACTCGGTCAGGGAACCATTTCCGTTTTGCGTTGCAAAGGTACAACTTTTTTTGAAAACCGCAATTATTTATGCGCATTTTCCTCCTTTTTGGTGCAGTTTCTCTGTTTTTCTTTTCTTGTAGGGCGTTTCAAGCCCCTCAATTTACAGTCTGCCGTACAACTTGCACATGCGGACGCGTCTTCCGGATGACGTATGAACCGGTAGATACGCCTCCCGAGCCAACAGAAAGCCACTACGATAATGAAGTAAGCTATATATTCATGCCACATAAGTCGAAACTTATAAAAATGTACAGAACAAAAATAATGCAAAAACGGATAACGGGATGAACCGTGGGGGATAAATTCCGTCTTTTTACCTTATATTATGAAAAAGAAGATTGGGAGCAACCGAATAAAATGCTTTCACCACTATTTTTTTGAGGCTTATTTGTTATCTTTGCATACTCCTGCAATGGATTTGTTTGTTTTAGACAAGGGGATATGGAGAAGGAAGGAAAATTTTATGACGGCGTTATGCTATGTATCCGGGAGCGCCAATTGGTGGAACCGGATGACAAGATACTTGTAGCCTTGAGCGGAGGAGCCGATTCCGTGGCTTTGCTTTTAGTGCTGCTGCAGGCCGGTTTCCATTGCGAGGCCGCACACTGTAATTTTCATCTGCGTGGGAAGGAGTCTGATCGCGATGAGAAATTTGTGCGCGATTTATGCCGTTCACGGTCCATACGTTTGCATACGAAAGATTTCGATACTATGGTATACGCCCGTAAAAAGGGCATCAGCATAGAAATGGCTGCCCGTGAATTGCGTTACGGATATTTTGAAGAGTTACGTACGGATTGGCGGTTTGACAAAATTGCTGTGGCACACCACCGCGACGACAACGTGGAAACGCTGTTGTTGCATCTGGTCCGCGGCACTGGACTGAAAGGCTTGACGGGAATGCGCTACCGTAACGGCTATATCATACGCCCGATGCTGGACACGAGCCGTGAGGAAATCGAACGGTATCTGGCCGGAGAAGGGCAGTCTTACGTCACGGACAGCACGAATCTGGAAACGGAAGCCGTCCGTAACAAAATCCGTCTGGAGTTCTTGCCGATGATGAAAACCGTGAACCCGTCTATCCTCGACACCTTACAAGACACGATACGTCATCTGGAAGATGCCTATACCTTATATAATATAGCCGTAGAGGATTTGAAGGCGCGCATATGCCGGAACAACCGTATCGACATACAAACCTTGAAGACTATTCCTGCTGCGCGTACCGTGCTCTTTGAACTGTTGTCCTCATACGGTTTCAACAGCGTACAGACGGAAGAGGTTTTCGCCCACTTGGATGGCGGTTCCGGAAAAGTTTATGAAAGCCATGAATGGCGATTGCTTCGGGACAGAAAAACGCTTGTGCTTAGCCGTAAAGACGAACAATATAAGTGTTTGTGCCATGTCCTTCCATTGGAAGGATGTGTGAAAGTAACACAAGACCTTACGTTCCTCATCCGTAGGGTGCATTATGACCGGCATTTTACGATACCTCGAAGCAAGGATACGGTGTGCATGGACCTGGACAAAATAGAATATCCCATAACGGTGAGGTTCGTGCAAGAAGGAGACCGTTTTGTCCCTTTCGGTATGACGGGGCAGAAATTGGTAAGCGACTATCTGACAAACTGCCAGAAGAATCTGTTCGAAAAAGAAAGGCAGTTAGTCGTATGCAGCGGAGAGCGCATCGCTTGGTTGGTCAACGAACGGAGCGACAACCGTTTCCGGATAGATGACAAGACGAACCATGTACTCATCATACAATGCCAAAGAAACCCGTGAACCTCATAAAGTTTTGAAGACCGAATACCATAAAACAGAATATGCTTTCCATTTTGATTCCGACGTATAACTACGTGTGCGTTAAATTGGTGACCGACCTGCAACAACAAGCTGAAAGACTGGAATGCCCCTACGAGATATTGGTGGCCGACGATGCTTCGGAAGATGCCTTTAAGCGTGAAAACCGTAAAATCAACGGTATTCCCGGCTGCAAATATATAGAATTGCAAAAGAACGTGGGCCGTTCGCGTATCCGCAATATCTTGGGGCGTCTCGCCCGGTATGATTTTTTTCTTTTTTTGGACTGCGACGGAGGAATTGTCAATGCCGATTTCTTAGCCCGTTACAAGGCACTGCTTGATAAGGCGGATGTTATATGCGGAAGTATCCTGCACCCTTCCAAACAACCTTCACCGGATGTATCCTTAAGATATACCTACGAGAAACATGCAGAGCATAAGTTCACAGCCCAAAAACGAATGCAGCATCCATACGCCATGTTCCGCAGTTTCAACTTCCTGATTTCCCGTTCGGCATTTCAGGCTTGCCCTTTCGATGAAACCATCCGAAACTACGGTTATGAAGATGTCATGATGGGATTGGCGTTAGGTCGTGCTAAAGTATCTATTTTACATATAGACAATCCCTTAATGAATGAAGACATTGAAAAAAATGCCGTATTTCTACACAAGACAGAAGAATCATTAAGAACACTCTACGTGCACCGTCAAAAACTGGGGTATTGTACCGGAGTGTTACGTTTATACGGTATTCTCCAACGAATGCATCTCATATTTTCCATCTTGCTTCTATACCGTCTGCTTCGTCGGGTGATAAGACGAAATTTATTAGGAAAGCGCCCCAGCCTCGGTCTCTTTGCCTTTTACAAAATAGGCTACTATTGCAACTTAGCGAAAGAAAGGAAATAAAAAGAAAACCGGACTCCTGTAAATCCTATGGAGTCCGGTTCTCTTTTTCAGTCTTATTCCCGACGATTCGTATTTTTTAATAAGCAAACAAAGGATAGCCTGCCATCACTTCGTTCACCTGCTTGCGCACGTCGGCAATGACATTTTCGTCTTCCGGCGCATTCAAGACCTTTTCTATCAACTCGGCTACCAGTACCATCAAATCTTCTTTCGCTCCACGTGTCGTAATGGCCGGCGTACCTAAGCGGATGCCGGAAGTTTGAAACGCACTGCGACTGTCGAACGGCACCATGTTCTTGTTCACCGTAATGTCGGCAGCCACCAAGGCTTTCTCGGCCACCTTGCCCGTCAGGTCGGGATATTTGCTGCGCAAGTCCACCAACATGGAGTGGTTGTCCGTTCCGCCGCTTACGATATCGAAACCACGTTTCATCAGTTCATCGGCTAAAACCTTGGCATTCTTCTGTACCTGTTTGGCCCATTCCTTGAATTCGGGTTGCAACGCCTCGTTGAAAGCCACGGCCTTGGCGGCAATCACATGCTCCAGCGGACCGCCCTGGATACCGGGGAAAACGGCACTGTTGAGCAGTTGGCTCATTTTCTTCACCTCGCCTTTCGGAGTCTTCAATCCCCAAGGGTTGTCGAAGTCTTTGCCCATCAGGATGATACCCCCGCGCGGACCTCTCAACGTCTTATGGGTGGTGGAAGTCACGATATGGGCATACTTTACCGGATTCTCCAACAGTCCGGCTGCAATCAAACCGGCCGGATGTGCCATGTCTACCATAAATATGGCACCTACCTTGTCGGCAATCTCACGCATGCGGGCATAATCCCACTCGCGACTGTAAGCCGAACCGCCACCGATAATCATTTTCGGGCGATGTTCAAGAGCCAGTTTCTCCATCTCGTCGTAATCCACACGGCCGGTTTCCTTGTTGAGGTTGTAACCGATGGCATGGTAGAGGATACCGGAAGTATTCACAGCCGAGCCATGGGACAAATGGCCTCCGTGGTCCAGATTCAAGCCCATGAAGGTGTCACCCGGCTTCAGACAAGCCAAAAATACCGCAGCATTGGCCTGCGCTCCCGAGTGAGGCTGCACGTTGGCGTACTCGGCACCAAACAGTTTGCATACCCGTTCGATGGCCAAGCTCTCCACTTCGTCCACCACCTGACAGCCTCCGTAGTACCTCTTTCCCGGATACCCCTCGGCATACTTGTTCGTCAGCCAAGACCCCATGGCTTTCATCACTTCATCGCTCACGAAATTCTCCGACGCGATGAGTTCGATTCCTTTGAGCTGCCGTTGGTGCTCTTTCTCAATCAATTCAAATACTGTTGTGTCTGTTTTCATCTTTATTGACTTTAAATAATTGGATTTCATTCTTTCTTTTTCTCCACGCTCCAGCCGAATTTACCGATTTTCCTACCCAGACCATAGTAAGCCCCATGAAGGTAAACCAGAGGGTGACTGGCGTCCAGACTCCACTTTCCGCTCTGCTCGTCCAAATAACGCTCATCGGCTTTCACATTCAACACTTCCGCAATGAACATGTCATGCGACCCTAAAGATACAATCTCTTTCACTCGGCACTCGATGCTCAGCGGCGATTCCTCCACGATGGGGGCGGCCACCATGCGGGCCTTTCCCGGAGTGAGCTTCATTTCCTCAAATTTACGGTAGTCGCGCCCCGAACGCACGCCGCACCAATCCGTGGCGTACGCCATGTCTTCGGTTGTCAGATTGAGGACAAACTCCATGTTCTGCTTGATGAGCGCGTAAGAGTGTCGCTCCGGTCGTACGGAGATGTAGCACATGGCCGGATTGGTACAAATGGTTCCTGCCCACGCCACGGTGAACAAATTATAATCTTCCGGCGTACTGCCACAACTGACCAACAAGGCGGGCAGGGGATAAATCATCGTTCCGGGTTTCCAGTCTTGCTTCATAGCCCAAAGGATTATACCAATTTGACGTGATCCAAATCCACCTCTTTATTACAATAATGACAACGAAGCACACCTTCCTTACCCGGTACGGCGTGAAAATACGTCTTCATCGGTTCGCTGTTCGTAATACATTTGGGATTGGCACATTTCACGATGCCTTTCAACTCCTCGGGCAAGAAGACCTCCTTCTTCTCCACGACCTCATAATCGCGGATGATACACAAGGTCACATTCGGACTCACCACGGCCAACTGGTTCAGTTCTTCGTCCGAGAAGAACTTGCCCGCAATTTTTATGATGCTCTTATGTCCCATTTTCTTGCTCTTCAGATTGTAGCCCACGGTAATGGAAGTCTTCATCTGTTCGAGGTGGAGAAGGTTGACCACTTCAAAGAGCTTGCTGGATGGAATATGGTCTATCACCGTACCGCTTTCGAGTGCGGCCACCAAAAGTTCTTGTCTTTTCATTGTATACTTACGGTATTTTAGTCAATAATCGTCCGGTCGTTTATCACATCGTCCAAGGTCAGCCCCAAGGCATCGCATATCAAAGCCTGCCGCGCAAACAGGCCGTTGTGGGCCTGCTCGAAGTAATAAGCATGCGGGTCGTCGTCGATGGCATACTCGATTTCGTTCACGCGAGGGAGCGGATGCAGGATACGCATATTGTCCTTGGCCTTCTTCAGCATGGAAAGTTTGAGCAGGTAGAGGTCCTTCACCCGCTCATATTCCATCAGGTCGGTAAACCGTTCCTTTTGTACACGGGTCATGTAGAGTATGTCCGCCCCGGCAATGGTGTCGGCGGTAAAGTCCGTGTGTTCTACATATTTTATATGATGAATGTCGCAATACTGCTTGTACACATCCGGCATCTTCAACTCTTCGGGAGCAATGAAATGAAACGTCGGGTTGAAATGACGCATGGCCATCAGCAAAGAATGTACGGTACGTCCGTATTTCAAATCACCTACCATATAAATCTGCAGGTTGTCGAGCGTGCCTTGCGTCTTATAAATAGAGTAAAGATCCAACATGGTCTGCGAAGGATGCTGGTTGGCCCCGTCGCCCGCATTGATAATGGGCACCGGCGACACCTCGGAAGCATAACGGGCCGCCCCTTCGAGATAATGCCGCATGACAATCAAATCGGCATAATTACTTACCATCATGATGGTGTCCTTCAGGGTTTCGCCCTTGGTGGAACTGGTCACTTTCGGGTCGGTAAACCCGATGACGCGCGCTCCCAGACGATTCGCTGCCGTTTCAAAACTCAACCGTGTCCTCGTAGACGGTTCAAAAAACAAAGTAGCCACGACTTTACCCTCCAGCAACTTCCGGTTGGTATGTTTCTCAAACTCTCCGGCCATTCGAAGCAGATACATGATCTTCTCTTTGGAATGGTCTGCAATAGTCACCAAACTCCTGTTTTCCATTTCGGATTTCTTTTTGCTTAAATATAGAATTTCTTCAGCTTTCAAAGTTACATAAAAAAAGTGGAACGAAAGAGGACTGCACATCATTTCGTTAACTTTTCCACAAATAGACAGCCTATTATAAAGTTTATTTGTAATTTTGCACTTTACCACTTTGATAAATGAAAGAAAAAGATTTATGAGGAAGAAGTTTGTAATCACTTTGTGGGTGATTTTGTTTCTTTGCATCAGTGCTGTTTCCCTGGCTTTCTACGCCATCTGGCACGGATGGATTGGATACATGCCGAACTTATATCAATTAGAAAATCCCGTCAATAAATACGCGTCACAGGCCGTTTCGGCCGACGGTAAACTTCTGGGAACCTGGTCGTACAGCCGGGCCAACCGTATTTTCGTGGGCTTCGACGACCTTTCCCCCTGGTTGGTCAAGGCATTGGTGGCTACGGAGGACGAGCGGTTTTATGACCATTCGGGCATCGACTACCGCGCTCTGGCGCGGGCCGTAGTGAAACGCGGCTTACTCGGACAGAGCAATGCCGGGGGAGGAAGTACCATTACCCAGCAACTGGCCAAGCAACTTTATAGCGACGTGGCACAGAGTACGATGGAGCGCGCCTTGCAGAAACCCATAGAGTGGGTGATTGCAGTCAAGCTGGAACGATACTATACCAAAGAGGAAATCATCACTATGTACCTCAATTATTTCGATTTCCTGCATAATGCCGTGGGCATCAAGACGGCATCCCGCACATACTTCAACAAAGAACCGCAGAACCTCTCGGTTTGCGAAGCGGCGACGCTTATAGGAATGTGTAAAAACCCATCTTATTTCAATCCGGTGCGGAAACCGGAGCGTTGCCGTGAGCGGCGCAACGTGGTACTGGACCAGATGGTCAAAGCCGGATATTTGAGCAAAGCAGACGCCGAGTTGCACAAGCTGGAGCCCATCGGGCTGCGTTTCCACCGCGTGGACCACAAGGAAGGACTGGCCACTTACCTGCGCGAGCGGCTGCGCACGATGCTGATGGCCAAAGAACCCAACCGAAGCGATTATGCTTCATGGCAAGACCAAAAATATTATGAAGATTCGTTGGCATGGGAAACCGATCCCTTATACGGATGGTGCAACAAGAACCGGAAAAAGGACGGTACACCTTATAACCTATATACGGACGGACTGAAAATCTACACCACCATCGACTCACGCATGCAACAATATGCGGAAGAAAGCGTGGAAGAGCATGTAGCCGGTTACCTGCAACCCATCTTCGACAAAGAAAAGCGTCACCAGACGACACGCCCGTTCTCCAACCAACTTTCTACGAAAGAAGTGGAAAAAATCATGCGCCGTTCGATGGAACAGAGCGAACGTTACATCAAGATGAAAAAAGGCGGCGCGACGGAGGAGGACATCCAAAAGGCATTCAATACGCCACAAGAAATGACCGTATTTTCTTACCACGGAGAAGTGGATACCATCATGACGCCGATGGACTCTATCCGCTATTACAAAAGTTTCCTGCGTGCAGGATTCATGTGTATGGATACCCGCACGGGATACGTGAAAGCCTACGTGGGCGGACCGGATTACCGCTATTTCCAATACGACATGGCCGGAGTGGGCCGCCGTCAGGTCGGGTCCACCATCAAGCCCTTCCTCTATACGCTGGCCATGGAAAACGGTATGTCGCCCTGCGACCTTGCGCCGAACGTGCAACAGACGTATATCGTGGCCGGCAAGCCTTGGACACCCCGCAACGGCAGCCGCTCCCGATACGGAGAAATGGTTACGCTGAAATGGGGACTGGCCCAGTCCAATAACTGGATTTCGGCCTACCTGATGAGTCGTCTCAGCCCGTCGGCTTTGGTGCGGCTGATTCACGAGTTCGGCGTGCTCAACCGTGACATCCATCCTTCCATGTCGCTGTGCCTCGGTCCCTGTGAAATCTCCGTGGCCGAGATGGTCAGTTCATACACGGCCTTTGCCAACCGCGGCATTCGTACGGCTCCCCTTTTCGTGTCGCGGATAGAAGACAACGAAGGGAATGTAGTAGGGGAGTTCCAGCCCCGCATGACGGAAGTCATCAGCGAGGAAAGCGCTTATAAGATGATTATCATGCTGCAAGGCGTCATGAACGGAGGCACGGGCGGCCGCATGCGCTTCCGTTACAATGTGAATGCCGATATGGGAGGAAAAACGGGAACCACCAATCGGAACTCCGACGGTTGGTTCGTATGTTTCACGCCGTCGCTTTCTGCCGGTTGTTGGGTAGGCGGCGAAGACCGCGACATCCATTTCAACAGCATGACATACGGACAGGGAGCCTCTTCGGCTTTGCCCGTCTGCGCCTATTTCTTCCAAAAGGTATATAAGGACAAAGACCTGGGATATTCCCCCGACGAGAAGTTCAAAATACCCGAAGGATTCGACCCTTGTCAAGACACGATCCTGACGGAAGAGGCTCCGGTAGAGGAATACGGCGGCATCGACGAAGTTTTCGAATAAACCATGTCTTGCAAACAAAATGTAGCCAAAACCCTTAAAAAAGATACAGAAGGTCATTTTTGAGAATAGAAATCATGAGAACAACCCCGAAAGGGAAGCACGAAAAAAGGCTTCCTTTTTGGGGTTGTCCGGTGAAAAAGCACGAGTTGGAGAGGCAACAAGCGGAGTTTTTTCGGATTCTTTGTGGAAAGCATGAAATCGTTCGGCTGAGAACGGAAAATCATTCGACTGAAAGCGATTTTTCATTCGGTGCAGACATGAAAACGCACATCCGAAAATCAAAGTCGAGGGTCGCTTCACGGCCTTTTTTACCGGCTTTTTCTGCGCATGGCAAAATTATTTGCCCTTGTCCGGCCGACAAGGACACCGCAACATCCTGTACCTGAAAAGTCCCATCCGGCTTACGCCAAACGGCGCACCATGCGGCAGGACACACTGCCGGACCCACCCAAACGACAGGCACAACCACATTTTTCCTTTCTTTTTGAATCAGGCAAAACTCGCGAGAATCGCTCAAAATCTTCGAAGGCTTGCCCTGCCCCCATACACGCGATTCTCACGGGGTCGGATTTGACATTCTGACAATATGACAAAATGAATGATAGGATAAGACATAAGAACAAAAGGACATAAATTTCTTACATGCGCAGCCCTTTGTTCTTTTGTCCTTATGTCAATTCATACCCAAACAGCCCCGTCATTCCATAAAAGCTTCCGGATAGCATACCACGCCCCGTATGTCCCGCAAGCCTATGGCCACCAACTCGACAGCCATGCAACATTCCGAGGGGACTTCAAAAGGAAATGCTATCCCATAGTCCGAAGCTTTCCTATATCCGAAACGGGGATAAAACCCTTCGTGCCCCAACACAACGGCCGACTTGTAGCCCAACCGGGCGGCCCGTGCATGCAGCTCCCGAATCAGGGCGCTGCCTATGCCCATGGATTGCCTGTCCGGCCGTACGGCCACGGGAGCCAGCGCCAAGGATTCCGCATCCAGTATTCCCGAACGAATCGACACACGGGTCATCAGGCCGTAGCCGACCACGCCGCCGTCCCCGTCGGCCACCAAAGAAAGTTCCGGAACAAATGCGGGGGAATGCCGAAGTCGCTCCACCAGAAACTGTTCGCGATGGTCGCTCTCTTTCATGTCCCGGAAGGCTTCTTCCACCAACTTGAAAACTTGCGGATAGTCTTTCTCCGTCTCTTGCCTGATTTCGTAGTCCGTTTTCATTTGTCTAAAATTTCAAAACGAACCGACATGGAATAATGGTTCTTAATCGTACGAAAACCATCGAAAGAAGCCGCGTTGGAAGAACTTACGTTGCTTTGTGCCGTGAACACGGGAGAAAAGCCGTTGTTTCCGTTCTCGATGATGCGCTCCACACCTCCAAGTTTCTGGCCCAATGCCTCCACCAGATAAGCGGCTTTCTCCCGGGCGGCCATCAAGGCGGCTATTTTTCCTTTTTGATGGTAAAGCTGCATGTCTTTGTTTTTCAACTCACCGATGCGCATCGTATGGATGCCTTTGGTGTCTACATGCCGGACAATGCGGTCGATCTGCTTGAAGTCGGTCAGCGTGAGGTCAAACCGCTTGGAGACGAGGAACTCCCGTCCGCTCTCTCGCCAATAGTCGCCGATTTCCTGTGTGCGCACGGCTTCGTCCGGGACACCGGCTTCCCGGAGTGTCTCCCGCAGCCTTTCCTCTATCTGGGCCAAGGGTACCTTCGTACGGTAATCTTCCTCTTTGGATTTGCCGTCGAATTCTTCGGCAAAGTATTCCTTGATTTCGATGATGTAATGTATCTCGTCCGGTACGATTTCCACCTCGGAAGTACCGGTCACTTCAATGTAACGCCCTTCGTCCGTGGCGGCCTGCGCCGTGCCCCACGCCCAACCGGTAAGGAGCAGCATGAATAAAAGTCTTGCTCTCATACGCTTTTTTGTTTTTATGATTTGAAATATGTGTCGGCATTCCGTCCTTCAGGAAGAGGCCAGTTCCGCCACCCCCTCGCGGACATCGACCCGCAACCAGTCCTGCGGTTTGAGGACTTCTCCGTCGTAACACAGCAGGTCAATGTCTATTTTCACGATGCCTCGCGCCTTATCGTCCGCCGTGCGTCCGTGGTCACGTTCTATCTTTTTCAGGCATTCGCGGACTTGCGATGCCGTGAGCGGAGTAGTAAAGCAAGCCACCTGATTGTAAAACATGCGGGGCGAATCGAAGCCCACAGGGGCAGTCTGCACCAAGCGGCTGAACATGATGCCGGGAAACGACATGCGCAGGTCGGACTGCGCTGCCAAAAGCCGTGCCGCCGTGCGTTCATTGCTGCCCAATCCTATGAAACACTTCTTCATCCGTTCTTTTTATTCACAAAAATAAGGAGTTTTACCCTCCCTTACAAAATCTTTTTGTATTTTTGTATGGCATACTTTATTAATAGCTAAAAAATGAATTACATAGGGATTATTCCGGCACGATATGCTTCCACAAGATTTCCGGGCAAGCCTTTGGCCATGTTGGGCGGCAAGCCTGTCATCCAACGGGTGTACGAGCAAGTGTCCGGCGTGATGGACGACGTGCTCGTGGCCACCGATGACGAACGGATTCTCAAGACGGTAAAAGGATTCGGCGGCAAGGCCGTCATGACCCGTGCGGACCACAAGAGCGGCACGGACCGCTGCTATGAGGCTTACGTATTGCAGGGCAAACCATACGACGTAGTCGTCAACATTCAGGGCGACGAACCTTTCATCCAACCGCAGCAGTTGGAGACCGTAAAGGCTTGTTTTGAAGATCCGCAAACAGAAATCGCCACTTTGGTGAAACCTTTCACGCCGGCCGACGGTTGGCCTGCCTTGGAAAACGTCAACTCGCCCAAAGTGGTGGTCAACCGCCGGATGCAGGCTCTTTATTTCAGCCGTTCCATCATTCCTTACCAACGCAACAAGGATAAAACGGAGTGGCTGAAGGAACATGTGTATTACAAGCATATCGGCTTGTATGCCTACAAGGCCGACGTGTTGAAAGAACTCACCTCCCTGCCGCAATCGCCGTTGGAACTGGCCGAATCGTTGGAACAATTACGGTGGTTGGAAAACGGCTATACCATCAAGGTGGGCATCAGCGAAATAGAAACCATCGGCATCGACACACCGGCCGACCTCGAAGCGGCCGAAGCTTTCCTGAAGAACAAGACCAAACGATAACACATTCTAAATACAGACAATACGGCAATGGGATTGAAACACAAACTCTTCGGCATAGTTTTGTTATGGCCTGTCCTGCAAGGCTACGCCCAAGAAATCAAAATAGGGAATTATACTTTTAAAGACGGTGCGGAATACCAGGGTGAGCTGTTCAAAGGCAAACCTTACGGCAAGGGCATCACCCACTTCAAAAACGGAGACTCTTATGAAGGCGAATACGTGAAAGGCAAACGCCAAGGATACGGCGTGTATAAATTCCCTGACGGAGAAAAATACGAAGGCGAATGGTTTCAAGACCAGCAACACGGGCATGGCATATATTATTTCATGAACAACAACAAATACGAAGGCCTGTGGTTTCGCGACTTCCAACAAGGACAGGGCACCATGTACTATTACAACGGAGACGTGTATAAAGGTAACTGGGAAGCCGACAAGCGGGAAGGTTACGGGGAATATAAATACGCCAACGGAGCATTCTACCGGGGAGAATGGAGCAACGACCAAAAAAACGGCAAAGGCATCTTTGACTGGAACGACGGTTCATGGTACGACGGCATGTGGAAAGACAACCAACGCAACGGTAAAGGTACGTTCAACTATGCCGACGGGGACAAATATACCGGAGAATGGGTGGACGACGTGCAGCACGGAAAAGGGGTGTACAAATTCCACAACGGCGACCAATATGAAGGCGGTTACGTGCAAGGCGAACGCACGGGTGAAGGTATTTTCACTTTTGCCAACGGCAACAAGTACGTCGGCCAGTTCAAGAACGGATTCCAAGACGGTAAAGGTACGTTCACGTGGCACAACGGCGCGTCGTACACCGGCATGTGGAAAGCCAACAAACGCGACGGACAGGGAAAATACGTATGGAGCAACGGCGATACCTATGAAGGAAACTGGAAAGACGGACAAATGGACGGGGAAGGCATCTTGCGTATGACGGACGGCTCGAAATTCAAAGGAATGTTCAAGAACGGAGAGAAGAACGGCCCCGGCATCATGGAGGACGAAAACGGAATGCGCTTCGAAGGAAACTTCAAGGACAATGAGAAGGATGGTCCTTTCGTGATGAAAGACAAAAACGGAAATATCGTCCAAAAAGGAGAATACAGCCACGGAGTGATAGTAAAATAGGAGGAACATAAATGGACTTGGATTTTCTGACTGAGGAAGTCAAGAAACTGGCCAGACAGACCGGTGAGTTTTTAAAAAAGGAACGGCTTTCTTTCGACCGTAGCCGTGTGGAGCAGAAAGCGGCGCATGACTATGTGTCGTACGTGGACAAAGCATCTGAAAAACGTATCGTGGAGAGGTTGCATGAATTGCTCCCCGAAGCCGGTTTTATTGCCGAAGAAGGGTCCGGTTCGCTGGAAGAACAGGAATACTGTTGGGTGGTAGACCCCTTGGACGGGACGAGCAATTATATTCACGACTGCACGCCGTATTGCGTAAGCATTGCCTTGCGCAACCGCGAGGAAATACTGTTGGGCGTAGTGTACGAATGCGGCCGTGAGGAACTTTTTTGGGCCAACAAAAACAGTAGGGCTTACTTGAACGGCAAGGAGATATGCGTCAGCGACCAGAGCGTGCTCGACCAATCTTTTATCATGCCGGAACTTCCCTACAAGGCGGAACGCTATAGCCCTTTTATCTTGCCGCTGATGCGTGATTTGTATGGATACGTAAGCGGCATACGCATGCTGGGTTCCGCTGCGGCAGAATTATGCTATGTGGCGGCGGGACGTTTTGAAATCTTTATCGAAGCCTTCTTAGGTCCATGGGATATTGCGGCAGGATACATCATCCTGAAACAGGCCGGCGGACGAATGACCGACTTTAGCGGAAACTCAAACGGTCCTGATGCCAAAGAAGTATTGGCTTCGAACGGAAAAGTTCATGAAGAGCTCTTGAAAGTGCTCCAAAGGCATAAAAAGTTACTGAAACATGAGTGAGATATCCGGACAAACGTCTATATTTGCACCGATAGAACGATAAAACTCTGACATTATGATTATCGACGACATAACGCACCTGAAAGATTATATCCGTCTTCTCCCGATGTTGAAGACGGTTGTCGGCTTTCTGGACAGCCATGACTTGCAGGCTTTGCCGGAAGGACGCTTTGAATGGGATGCCGACGGATGTTTCGTAAATTTGCAGACCATCCCGCCCAAGGCTCCGACTCAAGCCGTTCTCGAATCACACAGGAAAATGATAGACATACAAATACCTCTTACGGGCGATGAAACCATGGGATATTCCCCCTTAAAAGAATTGAAGCCTACGCCATACGATGAAACCAAAGACATTTCATTCTATAAAGAGTGCTCCGGAAGTTTCGTCACCGTAAAGAAAGGCATGTTTGCCATCTTTTTCCCACAAGACGCACATGCGCCGGGTGTAACACCGACAGCTTTGAAGAAAGCCGTCTTTAAAATTCCGGTATCGGATGATTGGAATCAACAATAAAAATAACACCTTAATTCTATTCTTATTATGGCAAAATCAACGGTAAAGTCAACTCCAAAGACTTTGGATATTATTAAAAACGACCCTTGGCTGAAAGATTATGAAGCCGCTATCGTGGGTCGCCACCGGCATGCGGAAGACAAAATCGCCGAACTCACACAAAATGGAAAATGCTCTTTGTCGGATTTCGCTTCGGGATACTTATATTTCGGCCTGCACCGCACGGCTACGGGGTGGGTATTCCGCGAATGGGCGCCCCATGCCACCGAAATCTATTTGATAGGCGATTTCAATGATTGGAAGGAATCGCCGAAATACAAGTTGAAAAGGATAAAGGACAGCGGGAACTGGGAAATCAAATTACGCGGCAACGCCCTCAAACACGGTGACCTCTACAAGTTGAAAATACATTGGGACGGCGGATGCGGCGAACGTATTCCGGCATGGTGCCGCCGCGTGGTACAGGACGAACAGACCAAAATCTTCAGTGCGCAAGTCTGGGCACCCGAACAGCCTTACGTGTGGAAAAAGAAGACTTTCCGTCCCAATACGGCGCCCTTGCTGATTTATGAATGCCACATCGGTATGGCGCAGGATGCAGAGAAAGTCGGGTCTTACAATGAGTTCCGTGAAAACGTGCTGCCCCGCATCGCTGCCGATGGGTACAACTGCATACAAATCATGGCCATACAGGAACATCCTTACTACGGAAGTTTCGGCTATCATGTATCGAGTTTCTTTGCAGCTTCCAGCCGTTTCGGTACGCCAGAGGAACTGAAACGACTCATCGACGAGGCACATAAAATGGGCATCGCCGTGATTATGGACATCGTGCACTCCCATGCCGTGAAGAACGAAGTGGAAGGCTTGGGCAACTTTGCCGGTGACCCCTGCCAGTATTTCTATTCGGGCGGACGGCGCGAACACCCGGCGTGGGACAGTTTGTGCTTCGATTACGGCAAGAACGAAGTCATACACTTCCTGTTGTCCAACTGCAAATTCTGGTTGGACGAGTACCATTTCGACGGTTTCCGTTTCGACGGTGTCACGTCTATGCTCTATTACAGCCACGGGTTGGGCGAGGCGTTCTGCAACTATGGGGATTATTTCAACGGACATCAAGACGACAATGCCATCTGTTACCTGACGTTGGCCAACGCATTGATTCACGAAGTCAACCCCAAAGCCATTACCATAGCCGAGGAAGTGAGCGGCATGCCGGGATTGGCTGCTCCGTTCAAAAGCGGCGGATACGGATTCGACTACCGCATGGCCATGAACATTCCCGACTATTGGATAAAGACCATTAAAGAAAAGAAGGACGAGGACTGGAAACCCAGCAGCATGTTCTGGGAAGTGACGAACCGACGGGCTGACGAGAAGACCATATCTTATTGTGAAAGCCACGACCAGGCTTTGGTGGGCGACAAGACTATCATTTTCCGCTTGATAGATGCCGACATGTATTGGCACTTCAAAAAAGGAGATGAGAACTACGCCGTAGAACGCGGCATAGCCTTGCATAAAATGATTCGTCTGCTTACGGCTTCCACCATCAACGGCGGTTATCTGAATTTCATGGGTAATGAGTTCGGTCATCCGGAATGGATTGATTTTCCACGTGAGGGTAACGGATGGAGTCACAAGTATGCCCGGAGACAGTGGAATCTTGTAGATAATAAAGAGTTGTGCTATCATTATTTAGGTGACTTCGACAAGGCGATGTTGGATATTATCGGCAAGGAGAAAAATATCCAAAAATCTCCCGTGACGGAAATCTGGCATAACGATGGCGACCAAGTATTAGCCTATAGCCGTAATAACCTCATATTTGTCTTTAACTTCAGCTATGCCCGTTCGTATACGGATTACGGCTTCATGGTGCCTCAAGGAGCCTACGACGTGATTCTGAACACTGACGCCCCGGCATTCGGCGGACACGGATTGAATGATGACAGCCTCCGCCACTTGACCAACTTCGACCCGCTTCTGGCCCGTGATGGAAAGGGATGGCTCAAACTCTATCTTCCGGCACGTTCTGCCATGGTACTCCGTAAGGCGCAAGAAGATGAAAAGACGGAAAATAAATAAGAGTAAAAACAAATAAACTGAAACTGGATTCCGGATGTACAAACCGACATATAAGAAAAGAACCGCACGCATGATTTCATGGGTATGCGGTTCTCTTTTCACCTTGTTCTCCCTGCTTTACCTGTTTGTGATGCAGGCTGACTTATTGGCTACCGCACAACATTTGTTGTCGAAAGGGCAGACCGTTTATTCTCCGCTGTGGGGAACGGTCATCATTACCTTTCTGCTACTGTTATTGCAGGGAGTTTTTCGGCGGATAATGGTATATCCGTTGCGTTTCCATGCACTCTATTATTTCCCGTCGTGCGTCGTGTTGGGATTGCTTACGTCCATTGTTCCTCAAACAGGGTGGAATGTACAATTGTCCACCAATTGGATATGGCTCACGGTCTGTATTTTTTTGTATATCCTTGTGACATGGATGGCTCTGCATTTCCCGGACCGTAAAAACGGAAAACAGAATGCTTTTTCCTTCCTATGGGTGAATTTCCTATGGCTTGCGTTGCAGTTCTGCATGGTAAACAGCATAGCCAATACGAAAGACGTATACCACTACCGGCTCAAAGCCGAGAGATACCTCGTCGAAGGGCAGGACTCGTTGGCGTTGCAAGTAGGAGCCCAATCATTGCAGACAGACCGGAGCCTGACTGCCATGAGAATGTTTGCACTAAGCCGTGAGAATCTTTTAGGCGAAAAGCTTTTCGATTTTCCTCAATATAACGGTAGCCAAGGCCTGTTGCCCAGTTTGTCTGATACAACCTACGCTCATGATTGGACGAAGGCCTTATACAAACATTTAGGGGGAAAGCCGGGGAAAAATATGAAAGACAACACTCAGTTTCTCGAACTTCTGTCCCAACGGCCTTCGGCCACTGCTGCTGCAAAAGACTACTTGCTTTGCGCCTATCTGTTGGATAAGAACCTTGATGCTTTTGTCGCCGCACTGCCACGTTGCCATGAAGTGAACGACAACCTCCCGTTACATTACAAAGAGGCTCTCATTCTATATAACCGTTTGCATACCACTCCGGCCATTACGTATAAAAACAACGTAATAGAAACAAACCTGAACGACTTCCTCCACTACGGTATGCAATATACTCATGCGACGGAACGCTCGAACCAATGCCGACGCATGTACGGAAATACGTATTGGTGGTATTATTACTATCAAAAACCTTCTGAATAATCGTAGCTTTATCCCCTATATTCCCGCCATAAATGCCGCAAAGCAATCAGGGGATGATACCATAACATACGCGGACCTGCATATCGCATCACTTTCCGGATGCGTCGCTTCATGTCCGGACGGTAGCAATGTATGGTACAAAGGCGGCACGTACGCTTATCTTTCTGGAAGGGACACCGTGATAGACGTGCACGGGAATAATCCAACATTTCACGGCACTCCGGACATAAAGTCCTGTGGCCTTCCTTGTAGCGGCAGTAGAGACAAATCATCAATTCTACCGTACGCTGTTCTTCCTCTATCCGGTTGTTTTTACGCTTGCCCAAATCCGTTCTTTTCCTTTCTACCTATTCTTTAATACGAATCAAGGCATTGGCCAAAATAGCTGTGACACCACCGGTCGTGATACCGGACGAGAATATGTTTCTCACCGTTTCCGGCAGTTGCGAAAGAATCTCGGGCACCAATTCCACACTTAATCCCAAAGAAAAACTCAACGCCATCACCAACGTGGCTTTGCGGTCGATGGTCTGAGCTGCAATAATACGGATTCCGGCGGAAGCCACTGTGCCGAACATCAATAGCGTGGCACCGCCCAATACTGGTTCGGGCATCAAAGAGAACACCAGACCCACGGCCGGGAAAAGTCCCAGCAAAATAAGGAATCCTGCGATATAATATCCCACGTAACGGCTCGCCACTCCAGTCAACTGTATCATCCCGTTGTTTTGGGCAAAGACTGAGTTCGGGAAGGAATTGAACACTCCGGCCAACATAGAATTGAACCCATCGGCCAAAATTCCTCCGGAAGCCCGTTTCACAAACGTCTTTCCCTCTACCGGCTCTCCCGAGATGAGTGAATTGGCCGTGATGTCGCCGTAGGCTTCAATCGCCGTAATCAAATACACCAGTCCCAAAGCGATAAAAGCCGACCAGTCAAAAGACAAGCCGTATTTAAAAGGAACAGGTATATTGAACCCTCCATAACTCTGCACCGAAGAAAAGTCCACCAAACCCATACACCAAGCCACCGCGTAACCGATGACCAGTCCGATGACAATCGAACTCATACGCAGGTAACGGTTCGAACTTCTGTTGAAGAAAATAATCAGCAACAAAACCAAAGCCGCCAAGCCGACATGTTCAAAGCTACCGAAAGTCCCGTTGCTTTTGGCCACCGCACCGCCTCCGCAGGCCGTAATCCCCACTTTGATAAGACTCATACCTATCAGCGTCACGACAATACCGGAAACCAACGGCGTAATGATTTTACGGGTATATTTCAATAAGCGGCTAATTAACATTTCTACCGTAGAGGCCGCCATACAAGCCCCGAAAATAACGGGAAGACCTCCGGTCAGCCCTGCGGAAATGATAGGACCGATGAAAGAAAAGCTCGTGCCCTGTATGCACAGCAATCCCGTACCGATACCTCCGATTCGTCTACATTGTATAAACGTGGACACGCCGGAAGCAAACAATGCCATGGAAACCAAGAAACTGGTCGTCTCTATATCCAACTTCAAAGCCCCGGCTATGATGAGCGGCGGGGTGATGATAGCTACGAAAATGGCCAATAAATGCTGTAGGGCAGCAAATAAAGTTTCGCGCAAAGGCGGTCGGTCGTTCAACCCGTATATCAACTCTGCTTTTAATTCGGACTTGTTTGATGCTTCCATTGGTTTCTTCTTGTGTATGTTTGATTGGTATGTAGAAAAACACCCTACCTTAATAATTTGGGCGCAAAGGTACGAAAAAAACAGTAAAGGAAGCAGGTCTGTTTCGCTTTCTCCTGACAATTAAGAGGCATTTCGAGCTAAATGTTAAAAATCGAGGGCAAATTAGGTATTTTCGCTCCGTCGTTCGTCTTATATATAAAACGTGATTGGAATCGGTGTTACGGCCAACAGGTTCAGCCGTAACAGTCCGAAAAAGATTGAACCTTACTTTTTACTATTATGGGAAAAAACGACTTTTTTAAGGATTTGCCGCGCAGAGGAGCCAAGCATCTGTTGGCCACAATGGCGTGGACTGCTTTTTGCACGGGAACTGTGTATGCACAAGAATGGATTGATGTGACAGACACTTACATCACCAATGCAGACTTCTCCACCGGTACGACGGACGGGTGGGACGCCGGGACTGCGCTTCCCGGCGTGAATGCCACATGGTTGAATGCAGAGTTCTTCCAGTCTTATAATTCTGCCTCGCAAAACGTGCTAGGGTTGAAAGCCGGTCATTACAAACTTACGGTACAAGGGTTCCACCGTGCAGGCGGAAATGATAATGGAGCGGCCTACAACGCCGGCACGGAAGTTATCAATGCTTACCTGTTTGCAGGAAAGGATTCGGTGAAGCTAAAGTCCCTGTACAGCGAACCTGCAGATGCCAGTGTAGCCAACCAGTTGAACGGATGGCCCGACGGTATGGAAGGACTGAACGCTTGGCTGACCAAATACCCCGAAAGCTATCTGAACGAGGTGACATTCACCGTACAACAAGACGGAAGCGACATGCTGATGGGGATTGCATCCAATACCAATGCGGGTAAAACATGGTCTTGTTGGGACAACTTCAAACTGTATTTCGAGGGAAGCGCGTTTGATGCCTTCTCCGTCAAAATCTCAAAATTGGAAACGTTGCGCGACTCATTGGAAACTTTGGGTATAGCGTCCGCCTCCGAGTTGACCGCCCTCGTCGAACAGTACGGCAGCTACAATGAAAACACTCCGGAGGAGGAAATCGCCGCCGCATCCGTTATCCTCGAAGAAAACACAGCCACAGCTTTAGGGCTTTGTACGAAGGGGGCTGAGTTGACAGCAAGCATGGCCAAAGCAACCGGACTGTTGACGCAAATGGAAGATGGGACATATAATGTGACAGATGCCGTAAAGCAAGAACTGCAAGACGCCATCGGAACTGCGGAAGAGGTTCTGAAACTGTCCACAATGAAAGAAGTCACTGAAGCGATTGACGACGGCATTACGGCCATGAACACGGCAACATCCAATGCCGTGGCTTACATCAGCCTAAGCTATTCATTACAGAAAGCCAAAGCATTGGCCGACCGTATCGGCGGTTTGGCAGAAACCGAAGCTTACAAGAAAGTAGCTGAATTGTTGGCCTCCACGGAATTGGTTTACGACGATGTGGCTTTGGCCGCACAGGCTCTCAATGCAGAATGCCGTACAGCCATGACTCCGGAGTTCCTTTCTACGGCATCCGATGACAATCCGATAGAACTTACCAGTTTCATTGTCAATCCGAACGTATTCCAAACCGTATCGGAAATGGCTCCTCCTTCCGGTTGGGATTGCGACAAAGGGGCTGCGGACGGTACGTGGTACACGTCTACGGAAGGTACAGGTAATTCAGATCTCTTCTGTAACAGTTGGACCGGTTCCCGTCTGAACCCCTCACGCTATGGCCAAACTATAGGAAGCGATGAACAAGGAGCGGTGAAGTTACCGGACGGACTGTACATATTGAAAGCAGCCACTTATACAAACGCCGGAGCGACCAACGTACTCTTGTACGCCTCGACAGACAGCGTGGATTTCGCCTTTGCGGAAAGCAACGAAGATTGGGACACCTATGTAGAAGCACGCGACGCTCTGGCTACAACGACGGAAACAGAGAACTTCGAAGTGCGCGACGGTAAACTTCATATCGGTATGGTTTGCGTAGGCACGACAGGTGGAAACGGTAAAAGTTGGTATGCCGACAACTTCCGCCTTTATTACATCAAGAGCGATGTAATCTCTGCTTACCGCGACCGTCTGCAAGCCCGACTGGATGAAGCGGCCCTGCTGCATGAAAAGATGGTGGAAGCCGGTATCGACGACAGCGACGACCTCGGTTTTGCCTTGGATCCGGAAGACGGTTATCCCGACTTCATCGAATCCGGAACACAAGAAGAGTTACAATTAGCCATCGAGGATATGGACCGCATGTTGGAAGAAGGCAACACGATTATTACAAATTATGAAACCCTCACGCCTCTCTTAAGCAACGGTACCGTTTTGAACAGTCAATTAAATGAAGGTCTGGTTGTAGCCCAACCTAAGGTTACGGCCGATTTCTCCATGGCATTGGAGGACGCTGCGGCTTACGCGGAAAAGATGACATGGGGAAATTACTTGGACGAAAGGATAGTTGAGAAGACAACTGTATTGAACGATGCGACCGAAGCCTTGAAAGCTTCCATCGCGCTCTGCTTCCCGTTAGGTAAAGCCAAAACCTTGGCCGACCAAATCGGCGGATTGACCGAAAGCGAAGCGTATAAAAACGTGGTGGCACTTTTGAAAAGCGATGAGATTGACCCAATCGATGCCGACGAATTCACGGAACTGTTGAAGATGGAATGTGTGGAAGCCATGACACAGGACGTGAAAGAAAGCGCCAAAGAAAACCCGTTGGACATGACGAGTTTCATTGTCAATCCGAATATCTATCAAAATGCAGTGGACGACAATAATACGCCAATCAACACCGTAGCCAACGGTTGGGAGTGCCAAACGACGGCTGACAGTCAGGAACGTACCAAAGCGACGAGCGGCGACACTTGGTTGTATTGTTGGAGCTGGTCTGGAAAAGAGAGCAACAACATCGCTTCTTCTACCGATTACCATCAAGTTTTGGGCAACTATGGGGCACAAGAAAGCAAGGTCGCTTTGCCCGATGGAGCTTACCGTTTGGAGGCCACCACTTGGTGTACGAAGAGTCCGGAACTGTTGCAGTTGTATGCTTTGACGCGCAACGTGTCCACCGAAATTGTACCCGACATCAACCAAAACGACAGCACGGTTTACGTATTCAGCGACAGCGTATACGCGGAAGCTGCTTTCAATGCCGATACCGACGCATGGGACATCGCTCAAAACACGTTGTCTACCACCACGGTCATACCGGAAATTTATGTAGAAAACGGAAGCCTGGTCATCGGTATCAAGGGAAGCGGTGTCATTACCGGGAACGGACAATATTGGTTTGCCGATAATTTCCGCCTTTATTACGTAGGTCCGAACAAAGGCGACAATATCTCGGCTCCCTCCGTGGATAACAATGACCTGATGAAAGAAGTGGATGTATATGACTTGTCCGGCCGGATGGTACGCAAACAAGTAAGGAAGTCCGAGGCTCTGCGCGGTCTACATAAGGGCATCTACATCATGGACGGAAAGAAATATGTAGTGAAATAGAATAATCGACGATGAATTTATGAAAAAGTATGTTTCTCTTGTCTTGTTCTCCTTACTGAGTTGGGCCGTCTGTGCAAAAGACTTTCCGAAAGTCATCCTTGCCGGAGACTATCCCGACCCCACCATCCTGCGTGACGGGAAGGATTACTACATGACGCATTCTCCTTTTTATTATGCGCCGGGCTTCCTCATCTGGCATTCCCAGGACTTGGAACATTGGGAACCGGTATGCCGTGCCATGGCACAATGGGAAGGCTCGGCCATGGCACCGGATTTGGTGAAGTATAATAATAGGTATTACATCTATTATCCGGCTGCCGGGACGAACTGGGTGATATGGGCGGACGACATCCGCGGGCCGTGGAGTGCACCAAAAGATTTGAAGGTGAACGGCATCGACCCCGGGCATGTGGCCGATGCGGATGGAAAACGTTACCTGTATCTCTCCGAAGGCAAAATCGTGCAGCTCTCCGACGACGGATTGTCTACGGTGGGCGAGGTGAAAAAGGTATACGACGGTTGGCCCTATCCCCGGAACTGGCGGACGGAAGGCATGTATCTGGAATCTCCGAAACTGAACTACCACAACGGCTACTATTACCTCACGTCGGCCGAAGGCGGAACTGCCGGACCGGGTACCAGTCACATGGTCGTGACGGCACGCTCGAAAAGCGTACTCGGTCCGTGGGAGAACTCTCCGTTCAACCCGTTGGTGCACACTTACAGTGAAAGAGAAAGCTGGTGGTCCAGGGGGCACGGCACACTGATAGACGACGTAAACGGAAACTGGTGGGTGGTGTACCACGCATACGCCAAAGGTTACCATACTTTGGGACGTCAAACCCTTATCGAACCGATCGAGTGGACACCGGACGGATGGTGTCGTGCCAAGTCCACAGGCACGTTTCCCAAGGCAGAGGTTCCCGTCCGTCACGGTCTGAAACTTTCCGACGACTTCCAAGGAGCGGAACTGGGCCTGCAATGGACGTTCTGGAAAGAATATGCCCCGAAAGCCGCGACCCTCGAAAACCGGACACTGCGGCTGAAGGCTAAAGGCAAGACTCCGGCAGACGGCCGTTTGTTGCTGGCTACCGCAGAAGACAAGAACTACGAAACCCAAGTTGAAGTCACGGTCGGGAAAAACAATACAGCCGGACTCCTGCTTTATTATAGCGAAAAAGCATACGCCGGACTGGTGTCGGACGGCAAGACATTCACCGTCTACCGGCACGCCGGACAAAAGACAGAATTGCCCAACACGTTAGGCCGACAGTTCACGGTACGGATAAAGAACCAAGGCAACCACGTCTCCATATCGGTTGGAAAGAACGAAAAGGAATGGACCACACTGGCCGAAGGCATAGATGTGTCCGGCATGCACCACAACGCCTATAAAGGTTTCTATGCCTTACGTATAGGATTGGTTTCCATCGGGAAGGGTGAAGCCGCTTTCCGCCGGTTCCGTTATAAAAACGCCGTTCCTCAGGAAAAAGACCTGAGTGCCTACCTGATGGTGTTCCACAAGGACGAAACGCACGGCCTTTACATGGCATTGAGCCGGGACGGATACACGTTCACGGCTCTGAACGACGGGGAACCCGTCTTGGCCGGCGATACGATTGCTTACCAAAGAGGGATACGCGACCCCTATATCTACCGTGGACCGGACGGCGCATTCTATTTGGCCATGACCGACCTCCATGTCTTTGCCCGCCGCGACGGCTACCGCGAAACGGAGTGGGAGCGCGACCGCAACATGTACGGTTGGGGAAACAATAAGGGGCTTGTGCTGATGAAGTCGTGGGACTTGGTAAACTGGAAACGCGCCAACATCCGTTTCGACCAACTGACGGACGGATTGAGTGAAATAGGCTGCGCATGGGCACCCGAAATTGCCTACGACGAACGGGTGGGCAAACTGATGATTTACTATACCATGCGCTTCCGCAACGAACGCAACAAACTGTATTACGTGTACGTAAACGATGATTTCGACCGTATCGAGAGCCTGCCCCAACTGCTCTACGAATACCCGGACGAAACGGTTTCGGCCATCGACGGCGACATCACCAAGGTAGGAGATAAGTACCATCTTTTCTACGTGGCTCACGACGGACAGCCGGGTATCAAGCAGGCTGTTTCCGACCGTATCAGCGGAGACTACGAATACGATCCGCGTTGGTACGACTTTGAACCGAAATCTTGCGAGGCTCCCACAGTATGGAAACGCCTCGGAGAGGACAAATGGGTGCTGATGTACGATGTATATAGTATCACGCCACACAATTTCGCCTTTACCGAAACGTCGGACTTCATCACGTTTAAAAATCTGGGACGTTTCAACGAAGGAGTGATGAAATCCACGAATTTCAACGCTCCCAAGCATGGGGCCGTGGTGCATCTGACCACCGAGGAGGCCGACAAGCTTGAAGCTTACTGGCTCAAGAACAAACGGAAATACGTTTCCACGGCATCCATACAGAAAAATCCCCTGTTCCCCGGTTATTATGCCGACCCGGAAATACTGTATTCCGAGCAAACGCAAAAATACTACGTTTATCCCACGACGGACGGTATACCGGGATGGGGCGGCACAAGCTTCAAGGCTTTCTCGTCCGCCGACTTGAAAACGTGGAAAGAAGAGCGTGTCATGTTGGATTTGAGACAGGTTTCATGGGCGAAAAAGAACGCATGGGCACCTTGTATCATCGAGAAAAAACAAACAGACGGCAGTTACAAATATTATTTTTATTACACGGCAGAGAAGCAAGTGGGCGTGGCGGTAGCCGACCATCCGCTCGGCCCGTTCAAGGACAGCGGCCAACCGCTGATAGGGAAGGAACTTCCGGGCGGAATGAAACGCGGACAGAATATCGACCCAGACGTTTTCACCGACCCCGTGAGCGGCAAGACTTATTTGTACTGGGGCAACTATTACATGGCAGTGTGTGAACTGAACGATGACATGGTATCCGTCAAACCGAACACCACGAAGATACTCATCGACAACGACCGGCATTACAGTGAAGCGCCTTACGTCTTTTACCGTGACGGATACTATTATTTCACATGGTCTAAAAACGACACGCGGAGCGCGGACTACGAAGTCCGTTACGTGCGTTCCAAGTCCCCCGTCGGCCCGATCGACCCGTCGGAAAGCCGGGTGGTAGTCTGCAAAAAGCCCGACCAGGGCATTTATGCCACAGGCCACCAATCCTTCCTGCAAGTGCCCGGCACGGACGAATGGTACATCGTCTACCACCGCTTCAAGTTCCCCGACGGCATCACGATGGGGCGTGAAGCGGGTTATCACCGCGAAGTCTGCATGGACCGCGTGTTTTTCAATGAAGACGGCACAATAAAACAAGTCGTTCCAAGTCTATAATAAAGAGCATATCATATACATTTATAAACAAAATCGACATACGATGAAACGAATATTATTGGGTATATTAGGCGTATGCGCATGCCATGCCTACGCACAAACATTCAAGGAGTGGCAAGACCCTGAGATCAATGCCGTCAACCGTGCCCCCATGCACACCGACTTTTTTGCCTATGAAAGTACGGAACTGGCGGCAAAAGGAATGAAAGAACTGTCCGGAAACTTCATGAGCCTGAACGGGAACTGGAAATTCAACTGGGTGGAACATGCGGATGCACGTCCGGAAGGCTTCTGGAAGACGGATTTCAACGACAAAGGTTGGGTGGATTTCCCGGTTCCGGGCGTGTGGGAACTGAACGGTTATGATGTCCCGGTATACGCAGGAGTGGATTTCGGATGGAAAGGCTACGAAGGACGCACGTTCAAGAAGCCGCCCCATGTCCCGACGGAAAACAACCACGTAGGTTCCTACCGCCGTGAAGTGGTGATTCCTTCAGACTGGAAAGGGAAAGACATCATCGCCCATTTCGGTGCCGTGTCTTCCAACATGTACCTATGGGTCAACGGAAAGTTTGTGGGCTACAGCGAGGACAGCAAAATGGAGGCGGAGTTCGACCTGACCCCTTACCTGAAACCGGGGCAAAAGAACCTGATAGCCTTCCAAGTGTTCCGTTGGTGCGACGGCAGCTACTTGGAGGACCAGGATTTCTTCCGTTACAGCGGCGTATCACGCGACTGCTACCTCTACGTGCGCCACGCCAAGCGGATAGAGGACTTTCGGGTCACTCCCGACTTGGACGACCGGTATCAGGACGGGACACTGGAGGTCCGAATGGATGTAAAGGGTAAGGCTAGCATTACACTCGAATTACTCGATGCACGCGGGGAAACCGTCTGCATGAAAGAAGTCCGCGAAACGGGAACCCCATCCGTCGTCATGCCGGTGAAGAACCCCCATAAATGGACGGCAGAGACACCCTACCTCTACACCCTCAGGGCTACACTGAAAGACGGAAACGCCATCCGCGAAGTCATACCCGTAAAAGTGGGATTCCGGAAAATCGAAATCAAGGACAGCCAACTTTTGGTAAATGGGCAGCCCGTGCTCATCAAAGGAGTAAACCGTCATGAGATGGATCCCGACGGAGGCTCGTATGTCACCCGCGAGAGGATGCTCCAAGACATACAACTCATGAAGAAATTCAATGTCAATGCCGTGCGCACCTGCCACTATCCGGACGATCCGTATTGGTATGAACTGTGCGACCGTTACGGCCTTTACATCGTAGCCGAAGCCAATCTCGAAAGCCACGGCATGGGTTTCAAGGAAAAGTCGTTGGCCAAGGACCCGGCTTACAAGAAAGCGCATCTGGAACGTAACCAACGCAACGTGCAGTGCAACTTCAACCATCCGAGCATCATCTTGTGGTCGATGGGCAACGAGTGTGGCGACGGTTCGAACTTCGAAGCCTGTTACGACTGGATCAAACAGGAAGACCCCAGCCGCTTCGTCCACTTTGAACAAGCTTACGACACCGGTTCCAATACCGATGTCTACTGCCCGATGTATCCCACTTACTCCCGTTGCATCAAGTATTGCGAGGACGACAACAAACAGAAACCCTTCATCATGTGCGAATATGCCCATGCCATGGGGAACGCTTTGGGCGACTTCAACATTTATTGGGACTTAATCCGGAAGTATCCCAAGTTCCAAGGCGGTTTCATCTGGGACTGGGTGGACCAGTCGCCGAGATGGACCGGCCGCAACGGGGAAATGATATACGGTTACGATGGGGACTTCGACGATTATAAGACCAAGGACGACAATTACATGGTCAACGGCTTGTTCGGTCCCGACCGTGTACCGAACCCGCACAGCTACGAAGTGAGATACTTCTACCAGAACATCTGGACCACGCCCGGAGATTTGTCGAAAGGCGAAATCAAGGTATACAACGAGAATTTCTTCCGCGACCTTTCGGCATACGTCATGGAGTGGGAAACACTGAAAGACGGAAAAGTCATGCGCAGCGGAACGGTGGAACGGATAGATTGCCAACCGCAACAAACCGCCACGATGACCTTGGACTGGGGCGGAACTGACGGGGAAGGCGAATGGTTGCTCAACGTGAGATACCTGCAACGGGAAAGAGAAGGCATCATTCCGGCGCGTCACGTGGTGGCCAAGGCACAAATCGAACTCCGGCCCTATCAGGCACCGGACATGGTTTTGAAGAACGAAAGCGTGCGTTACATTCCGGATGTCGTCCCGCAAGTCAACGACCGTAATCTGGCCCATCTGATTATCACGGGAGAGAACTTCCGAGTACGTTTCAACAAGATGACCGGATACATGGAACGCTATGCCATGAACCGGACGGAGTTCATCCGGAAAGGCGGTGCGCTGACACCGAACTTCTGGCGCGCCCCGACCGACAATGATTACGGTGCCAAACTGCAACACAAATATGCGGCTTGGAAAAATCCCGACCTGCGTCTCACGTCGTTAAAACACGAAACGAAAGAAGGACAGGTCGTCGTGTCGGCGGAATACGACATGAGGAGCGTGTCGGCCAAACTTTACCTGACCTATACCATCAACAACCGGGGAGCCGTAAGGGTCAACCAAAAGATGGTGGCCGACAAGGGAAAAAAGGCATCCGACATGTTCCGCTTCGGCATGCAACTGGTCATGCCCAAGGATTTTGAATACGTTTCTTACTACGGACGCGGGCCGGTGGAGAATTACAGCAACCGCAACTACAGCACAGACCTCGGCATTTATCACCAGACCGTAGACGAACAGTTCTATCCCTACATCCGTCCGCAAGAGACGGGCACGAAAACAGACATCCGTTGGTGGAAAGTCCTCGACGTGAAAGGCACGGGGTTGCAGTTCGTGGCCGATGCCCCGTTCTCGGCTTCCTCCCTGCACTACACCATCGAATCGTTGGACGAAGGACCGGTGAAGAAACAGGGACATTCGCAGGAAGTGGAAAAGGCAGACCTGACCAACGTTCTGATAGACAAGGCACAGATGGGACTGGCTTGTATCGACAGTTGGGGGGCCATGCCCGAACCGGAATTCCGCCTGCCGTATGAAGATTATGAGTTCACCTTCATCATGACCCCTGTTTCTCACAATTACCCATTATATTGACCGAAGACATGAATATCCTGAAACCTTTTATGGCACTTTGCCTCATGCAGGCTTTGCCATGTGCCGTACGGGCGGCACAACCCGATTCCGTTTATGTCTTCCCTTATCCCACGACCAACGACCACGGACGGCGCGGCATGCAGTTCGTCTGGAGCGCGGACGGGAAGCACTGGCAGGACGTGGCGGAAGGAATGGTCTTTATGCGGTGCGACTTCGGTGCTTGGAAATACATGTACAAGCCGCGTCTGATACAAGACCGGCAGGACGGAAGGTTGCACTGTTTCTGGGACTTGGACCCGGAAGGCAGCGCGATAGGCTATGCTTCGTCCGCCGACCTGATAAAATGGACGCCCCAAGAATACTTCATGGCCACGGAGCAAGGCAAGTTTGCCGTGAAAAACGGGCGTATGCCGGTGGCTGACACGGTGCAAATCGGCGACAAGACGATTGCGGGGTATGCCCTGAAAGTATCCTACGGCATATTGGAAGGCATGGAACGCCATGGCATATACCGTTCCGCCCTCAATGCGCTGAGGGGCGAACGTGCCGAGCACGACGCGGCCCGGTTTGCCGGACTGCAAACGGTCAATGCACGGATTACCGTGGACGAAGGCCGGGCGAAACCCATCAGTGAGAACCTGATTGGCGTGTTCTTTGAAGACTTGAATTACGCAGCCGACGGCGGACTGTATGCCGAACTGGTACAGAACCGGGATTTCGAGTACTCCGAAGCCGACGGCAATAAAGACCGGAATTGGAATAGCCGCTATGCGTGGAGCGTGGAGGGCGAGGGCATGGCATTCGACGTGTCCACGGAACAGCCCGTCCATCCCAACAATCCCCATTACGCCGTGCTCGACGTGGCGCAGCCCGGCGGCGGCTTCACGAATACGGGATTCGACGGCATCGCGGTGAAAGAAGGCGAGAAGTACGACTTTTCGCTTTTCACCCGTACACCGGACGGCAAGGGAGGCGGAAAGGCCGTGGTACGTCTGGTCGACCCACAGGGAAAGACTGTGGCCGAGACCACCGTCAAGCTGTCCTCCAAAACCTGGAAGAAACGGGAAGCCGTGTTGAAAGCCACAGCCACCGTCGCGCAGGCCCGGCTCGTCATCATCCCGCAGTCTGCCGGACGGTATGCCCTCGACATGATTTCACTGTTCCCTCAAAAGACGTTCAAGGGACGGAAGAACGGACTTCGCGCCGACTTGGCGCAGGCCATTGCCGACATCCGTCCGCGTTTCGTCCGCTTCCCCGGCGGATGTCTGGCCCATGGGGACGGGGTGGACAACATCTATCATTGGAAAGAGACCATCGGCCCGTTGGAAGCCCGAAAACCGGCGGCCAACATCTGGCGTTACCACCAGACGCGCGGTTTGGGCTACTTCGAGTATTTCCAGTTTTGCGAGGACATCGGTGCCGAACCGCTGCCGGTCGTGGCCGCAGGCGTGCCCTGCCAGAACTCCGGTATCGGAGGCCCGAGCCATCATTCCAAAGATTTCGTGACGGCCAACGGCCAACAGGGCGGCATCCCGATGGAGGAGATGGGGCAGTACATACAGGACGTGCTCGACCTGATTGAATATGCCAACGGCGATGCCAAAACCACACGATGGGGACGCGAACGAGCCAAGGCCGGACATCCCGAACCGTTCAACCTGAAATACATCGGACTGGGCAACGAAGACCTCATCAGCCGCGTGTTTACGGAACGGTTTACGATGATTTATGAAGCCATCCGGGCCAAATATCCCGACATCGTAGTCATCGGCACGACGGGACCGTCCTGCGAAGGAACGGACTACGAAGAAGGTTGGGCCTTGGCCGACCGCTTGAAACTGCCCATGGTAGACGAGCATAATTACAACACGCCGGGATGGTATATCAACCATCAGGATTATTACGACCACTACGACCGCAGCAAATCCAAAGTCTATCTGGGGGAATATGCCGCCCATGCCCCGGGACGGGTCAATAACATGGAAACCGCCCTGTCCACGGCCTTGTACCTTACGTCTATCGAGCGTAACGGCGACGTGGTGAGCATGGCCTCCTACGCTCCGCTTCTGGCTAAAGAAGGGCGCACGCAATGGACACCCGACTTGATATACTTCAACAATACGGACGTAAGACTCACTACGGACTATTACGTACAACAGTTGTTCGGCCGGAACTCCGGAAGCGAATACCTTCCTTCCACAGTCTTGCTGGACCGCAAGGAGAAAAACGTGAGAAACCGCGTGGGCGTTTCCGTGGTGAAAGACGGCGAAAGCGGCGACCTTATCGTGAAATTGGTGAACCTGCTCCCAGTGGCGGTCAAAACGGATGTGGAAATCCCGTCGTTGGCCGGACATCAAGCCGTAGGGCAGAAGACCGTCCTTTCGGGTCTCCCGTCCGACAAGGATGCCGTACCGGTAGAAAGCGCAATGGAAATAGGGGAGAAGTTCCCCTATGAAATGCCGGCCTATTCCTTCACGGTTATCAGGATAAAACGCGAATGTAAGTAGATGTCTCGATAACAAAAGGGATAAGACAGAAGAACAAAAGAACAAAAGGCTGCGCAAGCCAAAATATTTTGTTCTTTTGTTCTTCTGTCTCATTTTATCGTTTTGTCAATCTGTCAATCCCACCCTTACGAGAATCGCGTATTTGCCCTTTGGTCCGAAGCCGGAAATAAATAAGGCATTCTCGCGAGGGCGGGATTTTAACTTGCTGTAAGCATAGACTTGTTTTTACTTTCTTTCTGTCCGGCAGCAAGGAAATAGATGCGGAAGGAAGCGGTCGGCCTGTCAGCCGGACGCGAATATCCAGAACACTTTGATTCCGTTTTTGCGAAACGGATTTTCTTCAGATAGCGTCTGAAGCCCCCCTCAAAGGGCATTTTCCTGCCTCTTTCAGCCTCCGGATTCCCCTTTCGGAAGAGTTTGGGCGCACAACGTGCTGAGAATGAAAAATCGCTTTCAGCCGAACGATTTACCGTTCGGCTGAGAAAAACACACGAATATGCAGGATTTATGCCATAATATTGTATTTATACCGTATAAATATACAGAAAAAAGACCTGAAAAGCCCTTTTTCTCTTATTCTTGAAATACGGGAATTCCGGAAAAACTGTCTTTTTGACAGCTTAAAGTCCTCTAAAACGTACAAATGTAAGTCCCTCCAAACACTTCACCCATATCTAAAGTATTCCTTTTGCAACTGCATCTTAATATCCTTGCGTGCCAATAAGATATGCTGTTCCACGGTACGCTTTGAAACAGACAATTCACGGGCGATCTCGGAAGGGGTGAGGTTCTCAAAAAAGGACAGGCAATACGCCTTGCGCCGCTTTTCCGGCAGGGCAAACACCAAACGGTCGAACATCAGTTTCAATTCCTTGAAAGAGACTTTTTCCTCCGTCGTGTCTTGCAAGGCCTCCTGTGTGTAAAACAGTTCGCCCCACACGTCATTTTCCTTGCGGTATCTTCGTTGGCGGTCGGCCATCAGGTTACGTGCCACCTTGTAAGCCAAGGACACCACAGCCTCCGGACTTATGAAATCCTTATGCTTCCACAGTCTCTCAAACACATCCTGCACCACGTCTTCCGCCTCGTCGGGGCGATCGATGCGGGATGCGATATAATGCTTCAAAGCCTCCTTTTGCCGTACGTAACACGCGGCCAGTCCTTTTTCGTCGTTTCTTACTTCCATGGCACATCGTTTGATTTCTACCACAAAAGTAGCCTAAAGGCAGGCGACGGAATGGGATGATTTCAGCCGATTGTTACGTCATTTTGCGCCTTTCCTTCTTTTTCCCTGAACTGTGTCGGTGTCATGCCGAACTCTTCCTTGAAATGCAGGTTGAAATACTTGATGGTGTTGAATCCCGTGAGGTCTGCTATTTCGTTCACGCTGCATGTAGTGGCCTTCAGCAACTGGGCTGCCCGTTTCAACCGGATGGAACGGATGAACTGCAAGGGCGTAACGTTGACAATGGCCTGCATTTTGCGGTTCAACTGGGTCTTGCTCATCCCCACGTCCAAGCTCAGGTCGCCCACGGAATATTCCGGATTGCTGATGTTCTTCTTGACGGATTCCAAGGCTTTCTCCATCAGCTTCTCGTCTATCGAAGTCGTGGTGATGGCCTCGAAAGACACGTCGATGGACTTGCGGAACATCTTTTGCCGCCGTTCTTTCTGCTCGATGAGTTGGCGGATGCGCACTTGCAGCATTTCCCAGTTGAACGGTTTCGAGATATAAGAATCCGCTCCTGCTTCGTATCCCCCGATGCGCGAATCGTCGGAACTGCGGGCCGTAAGCAGGATGAACGGGATATGTGATGTCTGTATGTCGCCTTTCAGCCTGCGGCACAGTTCCATGCCGTCCATGCGGGGCATCATCAGGTCGGACACAATCAAGTCCGGCAACTCCGTCCGTGCCGCCTGTTCGCCCTCCACGCCGTCTCGCGCTTCCACCACACAAAAGTCCTTTTGCAGTTGCTCCATCAGGAAATGACGGAATTCGTCGTGGTCCTCCACCACCAGAATCTTCTTCCGTCCCGTCTCCGTGGGCGGCATGTCGTGGATTTCGCTCTCTTCGTCCCGGTATTCCGCCTTTTCTTCTGCCGCAGGTGCCGTCCCTCCGCCATGCAGGTCGGTCGGGATATACAGGGTGAAGGCAGTGCCTTCTCCCGTCCGGCTTTCCACCGTGACCTTTCCTTCATGCAGCTTGGCGTACTCGCGCACCAGATGGAGACCTATGCCGCTGCCTTGCCCGACCGATTGTCCCTCCGTGGCTGTCTGATAGAAACGGTCGAAAACGAAGGGCAAATCCTTTTCCGCAATGCCGCATCCGGTGTCTTCCACCCTGACCGCCGCATACGGCCGTCCGTCTTCCGATACCTTCTCCACCGTGACTCGTACCTGTCCGTGCGCGGAGGTGAATTTGAAGGCATTGGAAAGCAGGTTGTTGAGCATCTTATACATCTTGTCGGAATCGTAATTCATGAAAAGACGTTCCACTTTAGGCTCGAAGGAAAGTTCTATCTCACGGCTTGCCGCCAAGTCGGTGAACTGCCTGACAGCTTCTTCCAAGAAAAAGACCATGTCGTTCATCTTCAACCTGAGACGCTCGCCCTTCATTTCCAATTTACGGAAATCGAGCAACTGGTTTACCAGATTGAGCAGACGGCGCGCATTATTGTAAATAGGTTCCAACTTCTTTTGCAGCTCCGGTTCGCCCGTATCGTGGATGAGTGCCCCCAAAGGCGTAAGAATCAAGGTGAGGGGAGTGCGGAACTCATGGCTGATGTTCGTGAAGAAGCGGAACTTCATCTGGTCGAGCTCTTCGCGCTGTTTCCGTTCGTTGGCTTCTTGAGCCATCCGGATTTTGAGCTGTGCCCGCCTCCGGAACCTTCTCCACGACCAGACCATCAAACCGGCAGCCAGCACGACGTACACCGCGATGGCCCATGCCGTCGCCCAAAACGGGGGCGCAATGGTAATGGTTATTTCGGCCGGTGTCTTCCCCCAAATCTTGTCCCCGTTGGCGGTGTAGACCACGAATTTGTACTCGCCGGGCTGTAATCCGGTATAGGTGGCGCGTCCGCTCCCGTCGGCCACCACCTCGTTCCACTCCTTATCGTAATTCAGCAGTTTATACTTATAATAAGTGTGCGAAGGGTTGACATAATTCAGGCCTGAAAATTCTATCATGACGAAATTCTCGTCGTGGCGGAGCCGGATTTCCGACGTTCGGTCCACGGTCTGCGTCAGAATCACATGCCCGTTGTATGCCTCATTCACTTTCAACGGGTTGTTGAACAGATAGAAACGGGTGAAGACGGGATGGTTGTCGCTTCGGTCGTATCGGATTTCCGAAGGATTGAAATAATTGAATCCGTGAGCCCCGCCGAAGAACAAAAGCCCGGATCGGGTTTTCAAAGCCGCATTCTCATAAAACTTGCCGCCTTGCAACCCGTCGGTTTCCCCATAGCTCACCACGGAAAATCCTTTCCCGGCAGGGGCTTCACGAGGTGCGATTTTACAAAGTCCGTTCAGCGTGGAAGCCCATACCATTCCCTCGTTGTCCTCCAACAAGGCCGTGACGGCATTGTTGGGCAGTCCGTCAGACTCGGTCAGCACCGTGGCCTCCTTGTGGCGAGGGTCAAACACCAAGATGCCGTCTTCCGTCCCGAACCATTCCACGCCGTGACGGTCTTTCAGCATGCAGAAATATTTGGTGTCGGCATACCGCTGTTCTTTCAGAAAAGCCGGAATCCACACGCTGTCTTTCTGCGTGTCGTAATAGTAGATGCCGCTGTTGCCCAAAGCGGCGAACGTATGGCCGTCCACCGGATAGAAGGCGTGGACGACGGCGTATGAACGGAGTTCGGGATGACGGTCGTGCAACATATAGGCAATCTTTCCCGTGGCCGGATCGAAACGTCCGACCCCGCCGGTCACACTGGCCCAATAACGGCCTTCGCTGTCTTCATACAAAGCACGGGATATGTTTTGGTTAGGGTCTTGTTCCCAATTCACCGTAGAACGGAGAAGGTTGCGAACCTGTCCGCCCTCGATGCAATAAAAACCGTGAAGGAAGGTGCCCACCCATATACGTCCGCCCTTGTCCTTAAAGACGGAAAGGCAAATGTCATTCGGTTCGGCCTTGAATACTTGCTCCATCGCACCGGTAGACGGCCGGAAACGGAAGAGGCCGAAAACGCCTCCGATAAGTACAGACCCGTCGGCATCCTCCAAAAAGCACCGGATGCTCTCGCTGGTGACGGACGAATAGCGGTTCACGGTGTGACCGAGAGAGAACTTCTGCATGCTGGGATGGTAATAACACAAGCCCTGAAAGAGGGTGCCCACCCATGTCCCCCCGTTCCGGTCGGAAAATACCGTGTAAATATCGTTTTCCAATGTCCCTCCGTCGGTCAGTTCCAGTGCAGGAAGTGTGGTTGCCTCGAACGTCCGGGCATCGATGATGCGGAGGCCGGATTTGGACGTGCCGACCCACACATTGCCGTCCCGGTCCAAATCCATGCACGTGAAGAAGTTGGAAAGTCCGCTTATGCCGCATGCCTCCTTCCAAGTGCGTTCCATGCGATTGTAGAAGAATAGTCCGTTGTTGTACATCAGCCAGATGTTTCCTTGGGCATCCGGATGCAGGTATATACGGTCGGTAAGCCTGTTGATGACATGCAGGAAACGTGTCTCTTGCGACACGAACTCGGCCGAAGAGTAGTCCCAGTAGCGAATCAGTCCGCTTTCATACACAATCCAACAGAGATTCTTGTATTGCGTCATTTCCACCGGTACGCCGTATTTCCGGGTAAATTCACTGCCGCCATCCTCAATGGTGCGCAAACGCCCCTGTTCCACGTCGTAGAAGGAGACGGTATTGTCTTCGGTCACGAACCAATAATTCTTGTAATCGTCTATAAACAGGTTCTTCAGCCGCCGATTTATTCCCATGGAAGCCAACACCTCGGAGACGGAATAATCATATTGTCCGCTCTTCATGTCGAGCAAAAGCAGGTAGCCCAACTCTTTGAGCCACATCCGTCCTTCGCGGTCGTAATACTCTTTGGGCGGACGGTCGTATGCCCAAATGTATTTACGTGTCTTGTCGTATGGGAATCGGTCGAACGTGGCACCGTTGTAAATGTTCAGAATGAACCCGGTCTTGATGGCGATACAACCTTCTTCCGTCATCGTCAGGCTGCGGATTTGTCCGTCCGAAAGTCCGTCCGAAGCATCGATAAGGCGGAATTTGTATTGACGGTCTTGTGCGTGGAGGCACGAGGCCAGCAACAGGAACAACATCGGAACGACTGTCCTTATGGCACGCTTTCCTGCTTTTCGTTTTACGGTATCCATGGCTTTTCTTTCAAATAACAAATGATGATTAGACAAAGATAGGCAATCGGCACCACTTGACGTAGGATATTTTGGTTCAAAATATAGGTTGTTTTGTTGCATTGTGCTGAATCGGCCGTCTTTTTCGGACATTTTCCCTCATGCCGTGGCTAGAAAAACATCCTTCAGGCGCATTTGGTTCAGAACGACATAAAAGATGCTTTTTTTCATCCGTCCCCGTACGGTATTTACCTGCTAACTTTGCCACGGTTCATTAAAAACATTTACCATGAAGAAAAGATACTTGATAGTCATGACGCTGTGCAGTTCGTTATGGCTGAATGCACAAAACTTCATCCATCCCGGTATGTTGCATACGCAGGCCGACCTGGACCGGACAAAAGCCAAGGTAGAAGCCGGCGAGGAGCCTTGGGCTTCCGCTTACAGGAAACTGCTGACCAGCCCGCATGTCAGTTTGGACTGGAAGGCTGCTCCGGTCGAGAAAATCGTACGCGGAGGCCGGACGATTTGGGAACCCGACCCGGACAATTACCAGTTGGCTTACCGGGATGCCGCCACGGCTTACCAATGTGCGTTGGTCTGGCACATATCCGGCGATAAGGCGTATGCAGACAAGTCCGTCCAAATCCTTAATGCTTGGGCCAAGACCTGCAAGAAGGTGAGCGGAGACACGAATGCCTGTCTGGCATACGGGCTGTATGGCTACCAGTTTGCCAACGCTGCCGAACTGATGCGCGACTATCCGGGATGGAATGCCACGGACTTCGGACGATTCAAAGAATGGATGCTGAAAGTGTGGTACCACGGAGTAATCGGTTTCCTGCAAGGACGCAACGGGACACAAGACGACCATTATTGGTCGAATTGGGGCTTGTGCAACGTGCTGTGTGCGATGAGCATCGGTATCTTGTGCGACGATGTCTTCATCTACAACCAAGCTACGGAGTATTATAAGTATATGGAAGACCACCGTTATGGCGAGTCGCTGCATCATTTGGTCTGGAAACTTCATCCGGACGAACGCGGCCCCTTCGGCTATTTCGGGCAGATGCAGGAATCCAACCGCGACCAAGGGCATGCTGCCATGGCGCTTGCGTTGGCCGCAGACCTTTGCGGCACGGGGCGAAACCAAGGCGATGACTTTTATGCCCTGAAGGACGACCGTATCGTATGTGGGTTTGAATACGTCAACGCCTATAATTCCGGAGTGGACGACTTGCCGAACAGTCCTTATACGAATTGCGACGGGACTTTCATGAGAATGGGAGACGGAGGACGGGGAACCAACCGTCCGGCTCAAGCCCGTATCGTGAATTACTATGAAAACATACGAGGCATAGAGGTGCCTTACTCCAGAAAGATGCTCGAAATGAACGAAAACGGTATAGACGCAGGAGGCGGATTCGGCGGAGGGAACAGCGGCGGATACGACCATTTGGGTTTCAGTACCCTGATGTGTACGCTCGACCCGTTGGAGGACAAGACTAAAGTCCCCACGGTCCTGAGTGGAAAAATCGCGTATGAAGACCGTGAAATCGACCGGCCTGACGTGAACTGTATCCCCAAAGGGGCGACCGTGACCCTGACGGCCCTATTGCCGGACGGAGAAACGGATACCGGTAAATGGACATGGGACGATGACCCGGCATGCACTTCTTCCACACGTGACATCGTGTTGGACACTTCGCGTACCTTCCGTGTGCATTATACCAATGAAAAAGGCGTGAACAACACGCAGTTGTTCGCCCTTCATGTGGAAGGGGAGGGATGGACCGGCAACTTTACTCCTTATTATAGAATGAACGGTACCACGGGAACAGACACGTTGATTTACGTGAAGAAATATGATGAACTGACATTTGGGATGGAGTATATTGATACTCCTGTGCGTGAATGGAAGTGGGAAAAAAGTACCAATGGGCAGAATTGGAATGCACTGAGCCACAACGAAAATCTGATGACGCTGCCGAGCGTTTCATCGAATGCTTATTACCGGGTGACGATGACCAATCAGGCCGGTGCCCGATTACAACAAACGTTCCGCGTGGAGGTGTCGGAGATAGACCCGTTTATTGCGTATGGCGACGATAAAAACTATAGCGGGACGACTTTGGCCGTGCCACGCCACACAGCCGTGTCTTTGTACGCCTCGCCGAACTCCCTGCTCGCCCAGTCAGCCAACTCCACACGCATTTACAAGTGGATACTCGACAAAGACACCATACAAGCCGACACATTGACTTTCCACCTGAACGATTTGGGCGGAAAAGTGGCCGATCTGAACGATACTTTGTGTGTCGGAGTGTTGGACACCTGCATGGAATACACGTTGATGTTCCACCGCGTTTCACAAACAGGCTCGAAAGCCGAAACCGTTTTGCATTTCAACCTGCCGGTATATGAGACCAATACGCTCGAACCGCAAGCCAAAGACAGTTTTTATATTAAAGACCCGCAAACAGGCCGGTATTTGAGGAATACGGATGCTACGTTCACCGGTCTGGACGAAACCGACGACCAGTCTTTTTTGTGGAGAATACGTCCCATGCCACTTTATGGCGACCGTTACATGTTTGTCAGCCAAACGGATAACAATAAACATTTGTCTGACGAGGGGACACTGACTACAAAGAATGATTATTCCAAACATTCCTTCAATCTCTTCCGCAAATATTCGGATGAAGACCTGTATGCCATCGGTCTTTCTTCGACCGCAGGCTCAGGTTTTCTCGAAACCGATGCCGACGATCCAGCCTTAAGCGTAACGAAAGGAAGCGTGTTTTCGGAATTTCCTTTCGTCATAATCCGGAAAGTACAACCGGACGGCCCTGACGGCATCAAAGACTGTCGGAACGAAACAGAGTATACCGTAAATCCCATCATCAGCTATTCCTGCCACGGGCAAGAGTTGTACTTGAAGAGCAAAGAAGCCGGAATATTACGTATTTACTCGTTATCCGGCGTGCTTCTGCAAACGGAAACCTGCGAAATGGGTGACAACCATATACGTCTCCTCTCTCGGAACAAAGGGATATGTATCGGATTATACGCTACTTCTACAGGCAAACGCCAATCCATTAAAATTACAAGAAATAGCGTCATATAGAAAAATTGTTCATAAGTTGTCCGCATCAAACTGATGCGGTAGGTATGAGTTTTGCCCCTAAGGTAGAGATTGTTTTCAGATAATAACAACAAAAAACGACCGATTCCCTTATGAACATACATAAAGAAATAGACCTGTGCAATGGATGCGCAGGTCTATTTCTTTAATTATTGCAATCAAATGGATTTGAATCAATCTTCTATTGCCGCCTGCGCCGCAGCAAGACGGGCAATAGGCACTCGGAAAGGAGAACAAGATGCATAGTCCATTCCTATTTTAGCACAGAACTTCACGGAAGAAGGTTCACCGCCATGCTCTCCGCAAATGCCGGTACGGATGTCCGGACGTACGCTGCGTCCCTTTTCCACTGCCATCTTAATAAGCTGGCCCACACCGTTCTGGTCCAACACCTGGAAAGGATCTACTGTCAGAATCTTCTTTTCCAAATATACCGGCAAGAAGCTGGCAATATCATCACGTGAGTAACCGAATGTCATCTGTGTCAAGTCGTTCGTTCCGAAAGAGAAGTACTCGGCTTCCGAAGCGATACGGTTGGCTGTCAGAGCCGCACGAGGAGTCTCTATCATAGTACCGATTTCGAATTCCACTTCGATACCTTCTTCGGCGAAAACTTCTTTAGCCGTAGCCAAAATGACTTCTTTCTGCTGTTTCAACTCATAAAGAATGCCTACCAACGGTACCATGATTTCGGGTTTCGGGTCCTTACCTTCTTTCTTCAACTCGCAGGCTGCACCCAAAATGGCACGGGTCTGCATTTCGGTAATTTCCGGGAAAGTAATCCCCAAACGGCATCCACGATGACCCAACATCGGGTTGTTCTCGGCAAGGCTTTCCACACGTTTCTGAATTTCTTCCACACTGACACCCATCTCATCGGCCATCTTCTGTTGTCCCTTCAAGTCATGGGGCACAAATTCATGGAGTGGGGGATCGAGCAAACGAATGTTCACCGGACAGCCATCCATAGCTTCCAAAATGCCTTTGAAGTCACTCTTCTGATAAGGAAGCAGTTTGGCCAAAGCTTTTTTACGGCCTTCCACACTACCAGCCAAAATCATTTCGCGCATGGCCACAATCTTTTGGTCTTCAAAGAACATGTGTTCCGTACGGGTCAAACCGATACCCTTTGCTCCGAAAGAACGAGCCACTTGCGCGTCGTGCGGTGTATCGGCATTCGTCCGTACCTGAAGCTTCGTATATTTGTCACACAAATCCATCAGTGCCTTGAAGTCACCGGATAGTTCAGCCGCTTTCGTCGGTATCTCTCCGGCATAAACTTGTCCCGTAGAACCGTTCAAGGAGATGTAATCGCCTTCTTTATATACAACGCCTTCGATCTCCACTGTCTTGTTCTTGTAGTTCACATTGATGGCACCGGCACCGGACACACAACATTTACCCATACCACGAGCCACTACGGCCGCATGGGAAGTCATACCTCCACGAGCGGTAAGGATACCTTCGGCTGCCGACATACCGGCCAAATCTTCGGGAGAGGTCTCGATACGTACCATAACCACCCGATGGCCGTCCTCACGCCATTTTTGGGCATCATCTGCGTGGAACACAATTTGTCCGCAAGCCGCCCCCGGAGACGCCGGCAACCCTTGTGTAATCACCTTGGCTTTTTTCAACGCATCTTTGTCAAACACGGGGTGGAGAAGCTCGTCCAGTTTTTGAGGCTCGCAACGTTTCAATGCTGTCTTCTCGTCTATCAATCCTTCACGCACCAAGTCCATGGCGATTTTCACCATAGCTGTACCGGTACGTTTACCGTTGCGCGTCTGCAAGAACCAAAGTTTGCCATCCTGAACTGTAAACTCCATATCCTGCATATCGCGATAGTGGTTTTCCAATTTAGTCTGAATGGCATCGAGTTCTTTATAAATCTCAGGCATAGCCTCTTCCATCGAAGGATATTTGGCGGCACGTTCTTCCTCCGAGATACCTTGCAGGGCAGCCCAACGGCGTGAACCCTCTACCGTGATTTGTTGGGGTGTACGGATTCCGGCCACAACGTCCTCACCTTGGGCATTCACAAGGTACTCGCCGTTGAACAGGTTCTCGCCAGTCGCGGCATCGCGGCTAAAACAAACACCCGTAGCCGACGTTTCGCCCATATTGCCGAATACCATGGCCATGACAGAAACCGCCGTACCCCATTCATCGGGTATGCCCTCCATCTTACGGTAAAGAATAGCACGTTCATTCATCCAACTGCGGAATACGGCGCAGATGGCTCCCCAGAGTTGCTCCATCGGGTCGGTAGGGAAGTCATTTCCGGTCTGTTCCTTGATGGCTTTCTTGAAACGGGCCACCAAATCTTTCAACTCATCCACCGACAAATCCTTGTCCAACTCTATCCCGCGAATGGCTTTCACTTCGTCTATGATGGCTTCGAACGGATCGATATCTTCCTTATTCACCGGTTTCATTCCCAGCACCACGTCGCCGTACATCTGAACAAAGCGGCGGTAAGAATCGTACACGAAATGAGGATTACCCGTCTTACGTACCATTCCTTCGGCTACTTCATCATTCAAACCTAAGTTAAGAATGGTATCCATCATACCCGGCATGGAAGCCCGGGCACCGGAACGAACCGAGACCAGCAACGGATTCTCAGTGCTTCCGAACTTACTGTTCATCAAGTTTTCTACATGGGCCACCGCAGCATTGACCTCAGCTTGAAGTATTTCTACGATTTTCTCTTGCCCCACTTCATAGTATTCGTTGCAAACATCTGTTGCAATGGTAAAACCGGGAGGTACAGGTATACCGATAAGATTCATTTCGGCGAGATTAGCACCTTTGCCACCAAGTCTTTCTCTCATCTGGGCATTGCCCTCAGCCTGCCCGTTACCAAAAGTATAAACTCTTTTTTCACTCATTTTTCAAAGCTTGTTTTTGAATTAGTTAACAAAATGAATTAATGCAAAACTACT
>ERZ1504711.124-NODE-124-length-25811-cov-4.118574_pt1 | contig 25811 bp, 19 predicted proteins | sample MGYA00571816_ERZ1504711 | MGnify/ENA primary metagenome ERZ1504711 (study PRJEB39906, sample SAMEA3182046) | gut metagenome | biome: human; feature: gut; material: Stool; isolation source: human stools | place: Canada | collected 2011-11-15 ...
GTTATTCTCAATATAAATTCAGAATTTACTATCGTAAATCCACATACAAACTATAAAAACATAAATCATAAATACGAAACCAATAAATTAAATTCACACTCATGAATACTAATAAAACATAATGTAAATCACCGGAAAATGAAAAAATGCTCTTTTTTTCAATACTAAAAAATTCCGACCCGATGGCAAGGACGGGCCGGAATTTTGAAATCTCAGGAAGCGAAAAACGAGCTAACCTCCTATAATCAAATACTATAACTTACTTTTTAACAGTTTCGGAAAAGCTTCAAATAAATTAAAAACAGCCGTTTTAGTGCAAAATAAAGTAGGCTAACTCCTTCAAAAGATCGCCGGGAGTGGCGATTGTATTACCCAAACCTTTCGATTTAGCGTCCGTTTCACGTAGTTTCCCAATTATCTGCATCACTTTCACCCCCGAATACTTTTGCATGGCGGGAAGTATATTCCGCGCCACCTGCCAACGAGGTTGCTCTACCCAATCGGCTATCCCCTCTTCCGTACGTTGCGGCGCATAATAGGCAACCATCAGGTTGCTGAAAAAACCGAACATGACGGAAAGCGTAAGCTGCAAAGAAAAGTTTTTGGGATTGTCGTTAAAATATTTCACGATACGGTTTACTTTAAGTACATCCTTGGCAACCAACGCAGACACCAATTCAAAGTTGTTAAAATCCTTGCTTATACCGACATGCTGCTCCACAAAGGCAGCACCGATACGCGTCTCCCCTTCCGGCAAAGCCAACATCAGCTTGTCCAACTCCCCCGAAAGGCGGGACAGGTCACTCCCCACAGACTCACAAACCATCATCACGGCATTTTGTTCCATCGCCACCCCCTTACGGCGCAAATAGGTCGTGACAAATCCCGGGAGCTGGCTATCATACAATTTTTTGGACTCAAACAAGACTCCTGTCTTCTGTATATCCGCCGCCAACTTTTTCCTTTTATCCAAAACGCCATGTTTATGGCAAAAAATCAGCACCGTAGAGGTCTGCGGATGCTCCAGGTAAAAGGAAAGGCGCTCTTTTCCGGGTAAACTCTGTGCCTCCCTCACCAAAACCACCTGCCGTTCCGCCATCATCGGGAAACGCTTTGCCGCATTAATGACTTCGTCGGCCGTCACGTCCGTGCCGTAACAAACCGTGAGATTAAAATCCTTCTCTTCCTCCTTCAATGCCGTGTCTACGATAAACTCGCTCACCTTATCTATATAATAAGCCTCCTCGCCCATCAAATAATAAACGGGCGCGAAATTGCCCGCCCTTACGGAACGTACGATTTCATCATACGTCACCCCTTCTTTCTTCACTGCCATCTGCTTTTCTCTTTTGGATTACCAATCATATTTCAGGTGTTTCACTGTTTTCCGTTCCCCGATTATCAGTTTCAACGCCTCTATTCCTATCGTGACATGCTCCGGCGCAAAGTTATGCGTCACTTCCCGATCACTCTCTGCCGTTTTTACCCCCTCGGGCATCATCGGATTGTCCGATACGAGCAGCAAAGCCCCGGTCGGGATGTGGTTGGCGAAACCGCATGTGAACAGCGTAGCCGTCTCCATATCCACAGCCATGGCACGGGTGTCTTTCAGATACTCCTTGAACTTTTCATCATGCTCCCATATCCTGCGGTTCGTAGTGTACACCGTGCCCGTCCAATAATCGCGATGGGCATCCCGTATGGCTGTCGACACCGCCCGCTGGAGCATGAAAGCCGGCAACGCAGGCACCTCGGGCGGATAATAATCGTTCGATGTCCCCTCTCCGCGGATTCCCGCCAAAGGAAGAATCAAGTCTCCCAGTTTCGTTTTAGAAGAGATTCCCCCACATTTGCCCAAGAACAGGCAGGCTTTCGGCTCGATTGCACTTAGCAAATCCATAATAATGGCCGCATTCGGGCTCCCCATTCCAAAGTTAATGATGGTGATATTCTCCGCCGTAGCCATCCGCATGTTCGCCCCATAACCGGGCTGAGGAAGCTTAAACTGTTCACAGAATATATCTACGTAATTATTGAAATTGGTCAGCAAAATATACTCCCCGAAGTCGGACAAGGGATGTTGTGTATAGCGTGGCAACCAATTTTCCACGATTTCCGCTTTCGTTTTCATTGTTTTTGCGTATTTTTGTTTCCACTTTACCCCGCAAAAGACAGAGGGGTATTCCATGCAAAGTTAGCAAATGATTACGTTAAACCTTCCACAATATCCCATAAAAGTGACAAAGCGGGACGGCCGGACAGTCGTCTTCGATGAATTGCGCCGCAAATATGTGGCTCTCACCCCGGAGGAATGGGTGAGACAACATTTCGTGCATTACCTCGTCACCCACAAACATTACCCACCGGGCTTGGTGGCCAATGAAATCTCACTCACGTTGAACGGCACGGCCAAGCGTTGCGACACAGTGGTCTACGACCGGCAAGCCCGTCCGCGCGTCATTGTGGAATACAAAGCCCCACACATCGAAATCACCCAAAAGGTATTTGCCCAGATTTCGCGTTACAACATGGTGTTACGCGTAGACTATCTCATTGTCTCCAACGGCCTGCAACATTATTGTTGCAGGATGGATTACGAAACGAACTCCTGCAAGTTCCTGCCGGACATTCCTGAATATGGAGAGATTTTATAAGGGCTTTCCCTCACGATAGGAAGCATAAAAAATGCCTTCCACCTTGTTTGCTTCATTGAATGGCAAAACAAAGGGGAAGGAATTCGTTGCAGCACAATCAACAAAATGCGCCCGAAGATTACAAAGTGGACTCGGAAAAGTCCAATTCGTATATGACTTTGCCGGACTTGTCGCGGCTGAACTTGCCTACGGCAATAAGTTCCGGAAAATCCTCCGTCCAAAATGGGACTTCTACCTTTCCGCCTTCCGGTACATCCAATGTAGCCAGAAGCTTTTCAGCCTTCTCGCAGCACAACGTTTCCAACGTCTCCATGCTGTCCGTTACCTTGCCGCAATGGACAGCCATTTCCTTTTCCGAATTCATTCCTTTCATAAAATTCTCTTTTTAAATCGGTTATTATAAATCTTCACCATCGGCATGGTTGTATTCATTATCGTAGAATATCACAATACGGTAATCATTAGCATCTTTAGAGATCATAAACCAAACCATTTTTTTCGACCAGTACTTATCTGCCATGTAATATACCAACACGGGAGCTTGATCAATCTTTTCTTCCAAAGTCAGACTGTCCCAAGATGTACCTTTCAGCCCAGCCTCGGACAAAGCAAGTGTTCTTTCCTCCTCCGACAGTGCAGTCGCATCTTTTGGCGACTGATAATAAGTAGATTGATATCTTTTATTATTCACCAACATCTCATAACCTATTTTCTCCTCTTCTGGTATTTCTGGATTATCATTCAAAGGCGCATACTTCTCATTTTTAGAAAACTGCCTACACAAGTCATTAAAACGAAATTTTATATTCGCCTCATCTGTTGCCCATTTATCCCATACCGCAATACGCCATACTTTATTGCTATTAGCCACAATCAGCAACCAAACCTCTCTTCCATTAAACTCCCCTTCCAACCAACCATTAGCGCTATTATACTTAAACCCTTTGGCTTTCAACTTTTGTACCATTTCCGTTTTCGTCCCGTCCACAGGAATACCGAGAAACTGCGTCACGTCCTTCTGTGCGAAAGCGTACACGCCCAACATCAAAAACATCAAGAAAGAAAAACACCTCATTTTCATGATTTCCACATTTTAACTTTCCGCCCAACTCCCCTGCCGGAATCCATAAAAAGTTTGATTGTGTACATATACGAAAAAAGCGCGGGAGTCTGTACCTGTTGCTCGTTCCGCTACTCAAGGCTCTCGCATTGCCCATCACTGTCTGAACGAGCAACGCAGAAGCCCACGCCGATATGTTTATATATACGTCCACTCTATCCATGCAAAACACACATGGATATAATAGGGGTTATATAAAACACACCCACAGGGCATCTACCGTTGCTTTGTCTTCGACAGTGATTAGAACTTGCGAGATTCTGAGTAGCCAAAGAATCAAAGCGTCAAGTAAACGCCTTCTTTATATATGCTGTCCCACGCTACTCCCACCTCCGACGAGGCTTCCGCATGGATACGCACGACAAATATACGGAAAATAATCCAACAATCTGAGATTTTCTTTCCCGGAAATTCAGTTATCCAATTAAGATACTGTATTACAGTATTTTGCGAATAACAAAAGAATACAAAATCATTCACCGCAGAACGGCAAATCAATCTCAGGCGAATGAAAAATCGTTCGCCTGAGATTGATTTTTCATTCGCCTGAGAGTAATTTTGCACACTCCCGGAACCCGGATTCCAAGCGGGGAACCATGCTTTTTGTTTTACAAACTAAAAATATCTTCCTTTGCCCAAACCCGTTACGGCCCGGGAACAGACGCGCCCGTCATCTTAACTCCGCCCTTATCCGACTCAGGCTGACCGGCGTAATGCCTAAATAGGAGGCAAGGCATTCCAAAGGCAGACGGAGCAGCAGCTCCGGATTGTCGCGAAGCAATTTGCGGTAACGCTCCGAAGCCGTGGTGAACAACAAGGGAATAAGGCGTTCCTCGGTCTTCAACAATTCCTTCTCCGCAAACTTCCGTCCCCAGTTGGCTATGTGAATATCTTCTTCAAACAAACGGTAGAGCTGTCCCCGTTCCAACATGTACAACACGGAGTCTTCCATCAATTCTATGGTTTCATACCCTTTTTCATCGTTCACAAAACTTTTCATCGACATCAGCGTGCTGCCTTCCGCACCTATCCAGAAAGTGACCTCTTTCCCGTCTACGGGAAGATAAGCACGGGCTATGCCTTCGGACAAAAAGAACACATTACTTTCCACCTTCCCTGTTTCCGTCAACCGGAAACCTTTGGGACGGTCCACACGGGTAAGGCTCTCTTCCAGTTTCTCCAACGACGATTCCGGCAAGGAATGTATACGACTGATAATAGTACGAATATCCATAAACACGAACGACTGAAATTAAATCTTGGGTAAAGATAGGGAAAAACATGCGTTTCCTCCCACTTTACGGTCATTTCTTATCAAATGTAAAGTAGATTTCCGGATGCAAGCCTTACCTTTGCGCGTCTAATAAAAACATTTTTAAGATATGAACTGGATTGCATTGATTGGAGCCGGATTATGCGAAGTGGCTTTCACTTTTTGCATGGGCAGACTAAAAGGCGTTTCCGGCTGGGAGTTTTATTCGTGGCTGCTGGGTTTTCTCTGCTGCATGTCACTCAGCATGTATTTACTAATCAAGGCTATACAAACGATTCCAATAGGAACCGCCTACCCGATATGGACTGGTATAGGAGCGGCCGGGACGGTCTTGTTGGGCATTCTTTTCTTTCACGAGCCGGCTACGTTCTGGCGTCTTTTCTTTATCTCCACCCTGGTGATTTCCGTAGTAGGACTGAAAATGGTATGAGGATTTGGAAACGGGAAGAAGGACGGCCGTACGAAAAACGCACCTGCGACACGATTGTCGCAGGCGCGTTTGCAAATCTTTCCTGAATATGCCCAAAGGCGATATACTTATTCCTCTGTAGCAGCGGCAGCCCGACGGCGACGCTTCGGCTTTTCTTCTACCGCCTTGCTTTCGATTTCCACTCCGGCCAATTCCGGGTCTATCATGATACGGCCGCAGTATTCGCATACGATAATCTTCTTGCGCATACGGATATCCAACTGACGCTGGGGCGGGATTTTATTGAAACAGCCACCGCAAGCATCGCGCTGCACGTAAACGATACCCAATCCGTTACGGCTGTTCTTACGGATACGCTTGAACGCCAACAACAAACGAGGTTCGATAGTAGCTTCCAGATTCTTGGCACTTTCGCGCAGCTTCTCTTCTTCCGACCGCGTTTCGGAAATAATATCGTCCAACTCGGATTTCTTCACGTCCAAATCCGCACGCCGGTCGTCCATCAGCTCCGTGCAATGGGCGATTTCCCCGTTCTTGTGTTCAATGGCACTGTAAGCCTCGCGGATGCGCTTCTCGTTCAGCTCCACGTCCAGGGTCTGGTATTCGATTTCTTTGCTCAAAGACTCGTACTCACGATTGTTACGCACATTGTCCAACTGCTGGCTATACTTTTCGATAGAGGCTTTGCTGGCTTCGATATTGGCTTTACGCGTGGCAATGTCCGCATTCAGTTCCCCTATCTCTCCGTGTATTTTTTCAATACGGGTAGACAAGCCTTCTATCTCGTCCTCCAAGTCCTGTACTTCCAACGGAAGCTCTCCGCGCAACGTCTTGATTTTGTCGATTTCGGAAAGCATGGTCTGCAACTGGTACAGATTCTTCAACTTTTCTTCAATCGACAGGTCCGTCGCATCTTTCTTCATGTCTTTTGCCATAGTGCTTATTACAAATATTTTATGGGATTTGTGTCTACCGCCGTCATGTAAAGCGGCAGTTCGGGACAAATCTCACCTATGATGGAATAAAAAATTTCTTTCGTGTATTGCTCGCTCTGGTAATGCCCCATGACGGCAATCTGCAACTCCTGATCGTGGCCGAAGTACTGATGATAGTGCATCTCCCCTGTCAGGAAAGCATCAGCTTTCTGGTTGAGCGCCTCTTCGAGCATGAAATCGCCCGCCCCTCCGCAAAGCACGACTTTGCGCACCGGACGCTGCAACAGCTCATTGTGCATCAGGCATTCGATATGGAATACGGACTTGATGCGCTGGAGAAACTTCAGGGAATCCTCCGGCTGGGGCAACACGCCGATGACTCCGCTGCCCGCCATGACGGTGTATTCATGCCCGCCGTCCTTCACCTTCACGGGATGCGGCAGAAGCAATCTCACCTGCTCCAGTTCCAACTTTTCGGCGATTTTGAAGTTCACGCCATCCTCGGCATTATCCAAGTTCGTATGCGCCGCATAGACCGTCACGTCGTTTTGGATGGCCTTCCGTACGCACCGCTCCACGTAGTTGCGGTCGGACACGGTCTTCAGCCCGTGGAACAACAACGGATGGTGTGACACGATGAGATTGCAACCCAAAGAAACGGCTTCGTCTATTACCTCCTCGGTCACGTCAAGACACAATAAAGCCCCTGATGCTTCCACCTCCGTCAATCCTACTTGCAGACCGGCATTGTCATAGCTCTCCTGCAAGGGCAAAGGCGCGAATCTTTCAAGGGCAAAAACTACTTCCTTAATTTTCACGTCATAGAAAATTTTCACAAAGATAGGGATAAGACGGGAGGTTTCCAAAGAAACCCGGTGGATTTTATCATTTATTTAGTATTCCGGCCTTTTCTGAATATCGGCTTCAGTCGCCCGAACTCATCGAACGTGCGGCGCACGGAAAGCGAAATCGTGATAACCAAAGACAGCATGGAGGCCACAACCGTGATGACGCTTATCATCAACTGGTATTTGATGGCTACTTCGGGCATTGAGCCGCCGAGTATCTGTCCTATCATCGTCCCCGGGAAAGACACGATGCCCAGCACGGCCATGTTGGCGATGCACGGGGAAAAGGATTTGATGACGGCCGAACGGAGGAAAGGCAATGTAGCCTCGAAACGGGTCGCCCCGTTGCCCAACAGGTAATAATACATATCCTGTTCGCGCTGCAACTCGCTGTAATAGACATTCACGGCCATGATATTCACCGTCAGCATATTGCCGAACAACACACCGGCCACCGGAATGAAGAAACGGGCGGCAAACACATCGTCGGCACGCACTACGAAGGCCAGGAAATACAACGACACCAACAAGACCGTAGCCAGAAAGCCCGTGAAAACCGGCAGGAGCAGCACCTCGCGGCGCAAGGCCGTGCGACTGACAGCCGTATGGGAAGCGATGACGGCCATGACTGCCATCCACAGCACGTTGACCCATTCGTTGTCCCATTGAAACAAGAAACGCAAGTACACGCCGATGAGCAACAACTGCACGGTCATCCTCACGGTTCCCCACAAAGCCGACGAAAGCAATCCGGTGCGGAAACGCCACAGAAAATAAAAAGGTATCAGCATCAGCAACATGCCGACGGCCAATCCCGTATAAGTCAAATCCACCGTTCCCATCGCTGTCCGTTCAAAGTTTTACCACCCGGTCGCAGGCTTCCAGAAAAGCCCGGTTGTGCGACACGCTCAATACGGCCGTTCCGCCAGCCGTCAGACGGCGGAAAAGGGCTGACACCCTCCCCACGCAATCCTCGTCGAGCGCAGAAGTCGGCTCATCGGCCAACAAAAGGCGTTTGCCCAACATGGCCGCCATCGACAGAATGATACGTTGCCGCTGTCCGCCGGACAACTGGACCACCTTACGGTGGAGCAAGTCCCGCTCCAACCCCAATAACGTCCAAAAACGGAACAGCTTTTCTTCCGAAAAGTCTCCGCCCCGGTTCGCTTTCAGGTGAAAAGGAAGGTGCAGCATATCGTCCACCGATTCAGCCGGAAGGAACAGTTCCTGAGGCACGTAGGCCGTGCGTTTCCGGATACGCTCCACCGTATGCTCCGTCAACTCCTCCCCGCCGACAGATACCCGTCCGGCCTCCAGCGGGAGGAATCCCAACACCGCACGCAGCAGCGAGGTCTTGCCGCAACCGGACTCGCCGGTCACACAAACCCACTCGCCTGCCCGTACCTCCAGACTGAAATCCCGGAAGAGCAAACGCCCCCCGAGCCGTAACGCAGCCGATTCTATTTTCAACATCTCGCTCATTCTATGCACAAAGTTAATAAAAATAAAGCCATTATTATCGGAAGATTCGTATCTTTGTACGCATAATTATACACGAAACATAAGATTGATGTATGGGATTGCAATATAAAGTCAGAAGTTCCAGTACATTAGAACGCTGGTACGAGTTGCGTTTCGAGGAAGTGAACGGACCGGAACAGACCGAAATCCGCGGCACTTTCCTGCCGCCGGAGTGGTTTCCCCAAAGCGGCGTACAGCTCACATGGCCACATGCCGGAACGGATTGGTGCCACATGTTGGAGGAAGTAACGGACTGCTACGTGCGGATGGCTTACGAAATCGCCTCGCGCGAACCTTTATTAATAGTGACCCCGGAGCGCACCAAAGTAGAGACTTTGCTGAAAGAGAAACTTCCGGCACAGGCTTTCGCGCAAATACGATGGGCGGATTGCCCTACCGACGACACGTGGGCACGCGATCATGGATTTATTACCCTGATAGACGAAACCGGCCCTCTCCTTTTGGATTTCTGTTTCAACGGATGGGGAAAGAAGTTCGCCGCCGACCAGGACAACCGTATCAACCGAAGCCTGATGAAGCAAGGCGTATTGAACGGGACGTACACGGACCATTTGGACTTCGTACTCGAAGGCGGTTCCATCGAAAGCGACGGCCACGGCACGCTCCTGACCACTTCGGAATGTCTGCTTTCAGCCAACCGCAACGACCGCCTGAACCGCGCCGACATCGAAGAACGGCTCAAATCGTTCCTGCATGTCGAGAGGGTATTGTGGCTCGACCACGGCTATTTGTCCGGTGACGACACGGACAGCCATATAGACACTTTGGCCCGTTTCTGCCCCGACCAAACCATCGCTTACGTGAAATGCGAGGACCGTACGGACGAGCACTACGAGGCACTCGCACGCATGGAAGAACAGCTTCGCACGTTCCGCACGCTTCAGGACGAACCCTACCGGCTCGTCGCCCTGCCCATGCCGGAAGCCATTTTCGACGAAGACGGGCAACGGCTTCCGGCCACATACGCCAATTTCCTGGTGGTCAACGGGGCCGTACTGATGCCGACTTACCATCAGCCTGCCTTGGACGAACAAGCCCGGAAAGCCTTGCAAAAAGCCTTTCCTCAGCATGAAGTGGTCGGCATCGACTGCCGCCCGCTCATCCGGCAGCACGGTTCGCTGCATTGCTGTACAATGCAGTTTCCCGTACCCGTACTCAAATAAACGAATACCCCCATGAGAAAGATAAAAGTAGGACTGGTGCAACAGTCCAATACCGCAGACACCAAGGCCAACCTTTACAAGTTGGCACAAAACATAGAAGACGTATGTAAGCGCGGCGCACAGCTCGTCGTGCTTCAGGAGTTACACAACTCGCTCTATTTCTGCCAGACGGAAGATACGCAGAATTTCGATTTGGCCGAACCGATTCCCGGTCCGTCTACAGGATTCTTCGGCGAACTGGCCCGGCAATTCGGTATCGTGTTGGTCACGTCTTTATTCGAACGGCGAACAGCCGGCCTGTACCATAACACGGCAGTGGTGTTCGACACCGACGGCTCCGTCGCAGGAACCTACCGCAAGATGCACATCCCCGACGATCCGGCTTATTATGAAAAATTCTATTTCACCCCGGGCGACCTGGGCTTCCACCCGATATCGACATCGCTGTGTAAGTTAGGCGTGCAAGTATGCTGGGACCAGTGGTACCCCGAAGGTGCGCGTCTCATGGCACTGCAAGGCGCAGAACTCCTGATCTACCCTACGGCCATCGGATACGAAAGCAGCGACATCCCCGAAGAGCAGGAACGCCAACGCGAGGCATGGACCACGGTGCAACGGGGGCATGCCGTTGCCAACGGCCTGCCGGTCATCGCGGTGAACCGTGTGGGACATGAGCCGGACCCGTCCGGACAAACCCGTGGCATACGGTTCTGGGGCAGCAGTTTCGTGGCTGGTCCGCAGGGCGAGATGTTGGCACGTGCCAGCCGCGACGCGGAAGAAAACATGGTGGTGGAAATTGATTTGGAACGCTCGGAAAACGTGCGCCGTTGGTGGCCTTTCCTGCGCGACCGTCGCATCGAAGAGTTCGCTCCGCTCACCCGCCGTTTTATTGATTAAACATTTAAATAACCCATAATACAAAAAGGTATATGTCATCCTCACTAAGATTTGAAGTTGTAGGCGAAGCTTTCAAGAAGAAAGCCGTAGAAGTTCCGGCCCCGGCCGAAAGACCGTCCGAATTCTTCGGCAAATATGTATTTACCCGCCAGAAGATGTTCAAATATCTCCCGGCCGACGTATATAAAAAGATGTGCGATGTGATAGACAACGGTGCGTCGCTCGACCTGCAAACGGCCGATGTTGTGGCTGCCGGTATGAAGAAATGGGCCATGGAGTTGGGCGTGACCCACTGTACACACTGGTTCCAACCGCTCACCGAAGGCACGGCCGAGAAACATGATGCTTTTGTGGAACACGACGGCAAAGGCGGCATGGTGGAAGAATTTTCCGGCAAGCAGCTCATCCAGCAGGAAACCGATGCCTCTTCGTTCCCCAACGGGGGCATCCGCTCCACGTTCGAAGCGCGCGGCTATTCTGCCTGGGACACCGCTTCGCCCGTCTTCGTTCTCGGCGACACCCTGATGATTCCCACGATTTTCATCTCTTATACCGGCGAGGCGCTCGACTACAAGGCTCCCCTGAAAAAGGCCATCCATGCCGTAGACAAAGCGGCCACCGACGTATGCCGCTACTTCTATCCGGACGTGAAAAAAGTCATTTCCAATCTGGGTTGGGAGCAGGAATATTTTTTGGTGGACGAAGGACTTTACGCCACGCGCCCCGACTTGCTCATGACCGGACGCACGCTGATGGGGCACGAATCGGCCAAGAACCAGCAAATGGACGACCATTACTTCGGTTCTATCCCCGAGCGGGTGGCCGAATTTATGAAAGACTTGGAAATACAGGCCTTGGAACTGGGCATCCCTTGCAAGACGCGCCACAATGAAGTGGCTCCGAACCAGTTCGAGCTGGCTCCCATCTATGAAGAGACCAACCTGGCAGTGGACCACAACATGCTGCTCATGTCGCTGATGAAGAAAATAGCCCGTAAACACGGATTCCGTTGTTTGCTGCACGAAAAACCGTTCGCCGGTATCAACGGGTCAGGCAAACACAACAACTGGTCACTGGCTACCGATACCGGAATCCTGCTGCACGGGCCGGGCAAAACTCCGACCGACAACCTGCGTTTCGTCACCTTTATCGTGGAAACGCTCATGGCAGTCTATCGCCATAACGGGTTACTCAAAGCCTCCATCATGAGTGCCACCAACGCCCACCGCCTGGGAGGGCATGAGGCTCCTCCGACCATCATTTCCTCGTTCCTCGGCCAGCAACTGAGCGACATACTCGAACATTTGGAACATTCTACGGACGACGAACTGATAGACGTAGCCAGCAAACACGGCATGAAGCTCGACATCCCGCAAATTCCGGAACTGCTGTTCGACAACACCGACCGCAACCGTACGTCTCCCTTCGCTTTCACAGGCAACCGGTTCGAGTTCCGCGCCATCGGTTCACAAGCCAACTGCGCCGCCGCCATGATAGCCCTGAACGCGGCTATGGCCGAAGCCCTTATCGACTTCAAGACGCGGGTAGACGCCTTGATAGCAAACGGCGTAGACAAGACCAAAGCCATCCTGCAAGTGGTACGCGAGGACATCAAGACGTGCAAGCCCATCCATTTCGACGGTAACGGCTATTCCGAAGAATGGCAGGAAGAAGCCCGACGCCGCGGACTGGATACGGAACGCAGTTGTCCCCTTATCTTCGACCGTTATTTGGACGAAAGCAGCGTGAAAATGTTCGAGACGACCCATGTGTTCACACGCAATGAAATCGAGGCACGCAACGAAATCAAATGGGAAACCTATACCAAAAAGGTACAAGTGGAGGCACGCATCTTCGGCGACATGTGCATGAACCACATCATTCCCGTGGCCACACGCTACCAAAGTGCCTTGATAGACAACGTGCACAAAGTACAGGAGGTTTTCCCTGCCGAAACTGCGGCCCGACTGAATGCCAAGAACCTGGAACTGATAGAAAAGATTTCGGAACACACGAGTTTCATTGCCGAAAATGCAGACCGGCTGGTGGAAAACCGGAAGGTGGCCAACCGCATTGAAAACGTACGTGAGAAAGCCATTGCCTACCACGACACGGTGGCTCCCATGTTGGAAAGTATACGCTACCACGTAGACAAACTCGAACTCATCGTAGACGACGAGATGTGGCCGCTTCCGAAATACCGCGAACTGTTGTTCATCCGATAACCATACGACATGGAGTATTTCTTTCCGGACCATCCGGTTCCGGCAAGAATACTCCTTGTTTATTTATAAACCTCAACCCTACACCCAATGAAAAGCTCTTTGTTTAAAATTACCGCAGGACTCTATCTTATCCTACTCACAGCCTGTTTTGGCGACCGCGACGGCAAGTATCCCGTCTTCCCGGAACAGCCGACGCAAAAAGCGCGCCAAGGATTCAAATGGGAAATCGTATCCGGCGCGGGACTGCAATTCTGGGCACAACGCGACAGCCAGACTTGTGTCGTCACGGACGGGATGCTCGAAGGGGCAGTCGTCAAACACACAGGCCGCTCCCGCTCCGACGGCCGTCCCGTCATCAAAATCTTCCATATCGAAGACGGCGACATCGACGACGTACTGGACCAATTGGAAGAAAGCCCGGGATGGAACAGCGAAGAAACCTGCAAGTTCAAGGAAGAAGATTGCGAACGCAAGGGAGTGACCCGTTACGTCCTCGTACCCACCGGCGACTATGCCGACCGGTTCGAAGCCGCCATGGAAGCGAAAGAGGCTATCCCCTCTACTTGTAACGGTTGGGGCGTGGGCAACAGCGGACGGAGGTATTTTGAAATCCACGACAGCCATCCGGACAAAGCCATCTTCATGGAAATAGGACAAGAGCAGCCTCTCTTCGATCCGGAAAGCATCGTCCTCACGGATATTCCCCTACAAACAGTCCGGGGAGAATTGGTCATAGGACACGAAGTACGCACTTTCACCTCTTGCGGTGACACAATGGTATATTGGGTCAAGGATCTGACCGAAAAACTCCTGCCCACTTACGACAACGCCACCCAAGGAACCCGGAACGGCTACCCGGCCTATGCCGAACTGCAAATCCGGAATATGGGAAAAAGCTACGAGGGTTTTGCCGCCGGATACGCCGGTGTGTACGAAGTGACAGAGGTCAGGGAAGTCAAGACCGTGGCACTCACGGCAGGAAAGAATTACGATAGCCGGAAAATTTCGGTGGACAGTCTGAACACTCTTGTCACGTCGGCTTCCCTCGACATCATCTATACCCCCACTCCCGGCGAAAAAGACATAGAACTCAATGCGCCGGAGAACGTATTGCCATTTCTGGAAGTCTACGTCAACAAGAATGGAACACTCCTTGTCAACATGAAACATTTCGCCGACATCTCTTCGGATACCCCGTTCAGCATCGAACTGAAAGCTCCTCCCATGGACACGTTCCACAATAAAGGAACCGGCACACTCATCCTGAAAGACGGGGCATATAGTGACGGCGACGTTCGCGTCACAGCCGATGGTCCGGTAATCTGCGGCCCCATCACTTGCCGGGATCTGTACATTTCCGCCACGTCCGACAAAAGTTTCCATGCCGACCAGCAGTTCACGTGCCGCGACATGACACTACATGCAAAAGCAAATGCTTCCATCGACCTGACCGGCGGTATCACTTGCCGCCTCCTGAATGCGCAAGCCGAAGGGGGAAGCAGCATCAACGCCAAGGAAATAACGGCTACCGACGTTGCGGCACAATCCTCTTCCTCCGGAACCGTCACCCTCACGGGCAGTTGCACAAAGGCCGCACTGGCCAATGCGTCGCGCGGAAGCATCGAAGCCGAAGGGCTGCAAGCCATGGATGCCACAGCCACGGTGACCGGCGAAGGGACGGTCAGTTGCCATGCCACCCGCAAGATAGAGGGGGAGGTGAACGGCACGGGCAGCATATCCTACAAAGGACGTCCGCGCATCGTTTGCAAGACACCCTCGGGAAGAGACCACATTAATCCTATAAAATAAAAAGTATGAAAAAACAGATTTTTCTTCTTCTCGTCTCAGCCATTGCCTACTGTAGCTGCACAAAGAGCCCTGCCCAATCCCTTTGTGACGGGGAAACCGGGGCAAGCCCCAAAGACATACAGACCCAGAAAGTGACCGTCGGCGACTTCAACGCCATATCAGCCACGTCGTCTGTCGATGTGGTTTATATCCCATCTGAGGATGAAACGTCCGTGGAAATCCGTGCGAGCAAGGCCGTCCTGCCTTACATCAGTGTACAAGTGGATGCCCACGGGACATTGGTCGTAGGCATGAAAAAGCCCAAAGACCCCACAAAAACCAAAGGGATAAAGGAAGTACATGTCAAGGCACGCCCGGTCGGCAGCTTGTCTGCCTCCAGTTCCGGGGACATTTTCGTAAAGGACGGCCTGCACGTAAAGGGCGACCTCCGTCTCACGGCAGGCAGCAGCGGTGACATCTCGTGCCAAGACATCAGTTGCAAAGACCTGCATGCCACATCCAACAGCAGCGGTGACATATCAGGCAAGTCCGTTTCCTGCGGCCTCCTCACTGCGGCCTCCAACAGCAGCGGCGACATCTATTTCGGTGGTTCAAAATGCCAACAGGCCGACTTGCAATGCAACAGTAGCGGGGATTTGCACATCAAAGGGTTGGAGTGCACGCATTTGATAGCCACAGCCACCTCCAGCGGAGACCTCCGTCTGCAGGGTAAATGTGAACAAGCCCAATATACAGCCTCGAGCAGCGGCGACATCGATGCCGGCAATATGGAAGCCCGGCATGTGGATGCCAACGCCTCTTCGGCAGGAGACATTTCGTGCCACGCCTCGGAATCGCTGAATGCCCACACAAGCGGCGGAGGGAGCATCGCCTATTCGGGGAATCCCGCGCAAGTATCCGCTTCAGGCAAAGACATACAAAAGCGTTAACCTCCTCCCCCAGACAGCAAAGGGACTGTCACCGGCCAATCCCGGGACAGTCCCTTTGCTGTTTTCCATACAAGCCGACAAGAACTTTATCCAACCGTCCGCTTATGCCACACGGCCTTGAACCGCAACCATCCGCGCGGCCCGACTACAATCAGCGTCACAGCAAAAAGAATCAGCAAGATGCCGACCACATTACCGCCCGTAAGCCTCTCGTGGAACACCATGACACCTACGAACAATGCCGTAAGCGGCTCCAACGCCCCGAGAATGGCAGCCGGCGTGGCACCGATGTTCCGGATGGCTTTCGCAATGGTCACCATGGATATCAGGGACGGGAACAAAGCCAGTCCCAACGCATTCATCCATTGCGTTCCTTCCGTAAGCCACTGCAAATCCATCCCTCCGCGCAGACGGACGATATAGACCAACGAACCGAACAAAATGGCATAAAACGTGAGTTTCAATCCCGGCATCTCTTTTAAGGAAGAACGGTTCACGCCCACGATATACAGCGCGTAGGTCAACGAGGACATCAGCACCAGACACACGCCCGTCATGCTCAGCGTGGCACCGCCTTCGCCTTTATAAAGCATGGAAATACCTACAAAAGCCGTGGCAATGGATGCTATTTTCACCACGCTCAACCTTTCTTTGAAGAACACGGCCATAATCACCGCCACCAGCACGGGATACATGAACAAAATGGTAGAAGCGATGCCTGCATCCATGTAGTTGAAACTCTGGAACAGGAACAACGATGAGAAGGAGAACAGCAATCCCATGACCGCCACCGGAAGTATCTCATTCCGTTTCAGGGCAAACGACTGTCCGCTCATCTTCATCATCACGGCCAGGAACAGCAAGGCAAACACATAACGGTAGAACAACACGGAATCCACCCTGATGCCCGAAGCATAAAGCGGAAGGGCGAACAACGGATTCAGCCCGTAACTTACCGACGCTATGACACCATAGGCATAGCCTTTCACTTTTTTATTATCCATGATTCCCGTATTAATATTGGTTCCAACTACTCATCTCCTCCAACGACTTGCGCGCTTTCTTGCGGGTCTCCCCCGCCGGATAGCCCAACGAGATGAGCAGAGGTACGCGCTTTCCTTTGATGCCGAGCAGCTTTTTCACTTTCTTTTCGTCGAACCAGCCCATGATACAAGTCCCCAAACCCAACTCGGCCGCCTGCAAACAAAAATGCTCCACGGCGATGCCTACGTCGAGCAAAGAGTATTCCTTGTCTTTGATGACACTACCGATACGGGCCGTCAAGTTCATTTTCTCCAGCACCACAGCTACGATGACGGGCACCTCACGGGCAAACCCGTTCATCCCCATCCCGGCAGCCGCCGCTCCCATTTGCGGCAACAACGCCACATCGTCCACGACAACAAATTTCCACGGTTGTGAATTACAAGCCGAAGGAGCAAGCCGTGCAGCTTCCAGACATTTCATCACCATTTCACGGCTGACAGGGCGCGACTCGTATTTCCGGTCACTTTGCCGTTTCTGTATCAGTTCAGACAAATTCATACTTACATTTTTTATTTACGCTGCAAAATTAGATATTTTATGGGAAATACGTTTTCCCCTCATCTGTTTTTAACAGCTTTCTTACGCATAAACCGGAATAATTTCCTTTTTTCTCTTGTATCTCATATACCCGATACATATCATCAGCGAAACCAAAGTGGACAACGGAGGAGCAAACCCCATGAGAAACAAAGAAGAAGAACTCACCAGACTGAAGCTGTAAGACAAAGGTATGCGGAAGAGGAAGGTGGAAATCACGCTGTGTACCATGGGGAACACGGAATTGCCCTGCCCGCTGAAATAGGCATTGATGCAGAACACGAAACTCACCATGATGCAATCTATGCTGTATCCCCGCAGATAGCCGGAAGCCATCTGTACCACCTCGCTGTCGCGGGTGAAGATGCCCGTCAGCGTGTCCGGCAGGAATTGTGAATAGAGGCACACCGAAACGCCGAAGACCAATGCCATGCCGATGCCTGCATACAGGCAACGGTTCATACGCACACGCAGCCCGGCACCGTAGTTTTGTGCCGTCATGGCCGCCACGGCCGACGATATGGCCATCGGCGGCAACATGGCAAAGACTATCAGCTTCTCTACGACTCCCAAAGCCGCCGAAGCCACCACACCCATACCGTTGACAATGACCGTAATCAGCAAAAAGGAAAAATTGACCAACAAATCCTGCAACGCGATAGGTGCTCCCAGCAGCAGCACGCGCCTGCAAAGCTGTCCGTCCAGACGGATATCGCGACGCGTAAACTCAAAATGGAAACCTTTTCGGTACAGATACCACAAGGCCGTAGCAAAGCTTACCCCTTGCGAAGCGACCGTGGCTATGGCCGCTCCCGCCGCCCGCAGATGGCAGCCACCCACCAGTATGAAATCCAGCACGATGTTCAACGCACAAGCCAACGCCACGAAATAGAGCGGCGTGCGCGAATCTCCCAGTCCGCGTAAAATACCGCACACGACATTATACCCTATAATAAAAGGAATGCCCAACGAACAAATCCACAGATAGGCTTCCGTATCGGCCAACGCCTCGGGCGGAGTGTGCATCAACTGCACCGTCCGGCTATGAAAAGCCACCATCAGAAAGGTCAGTACCGCACCGACTGCGGCAAACAGCCCGATGGAGGTTCCAATAATGGACGCCGTTTTCCGGTAATCTTTCGCTCCCGTGGCGATAGCAATCAACACGGTCGTCCCCGTAGTAAGCCCGAGGATGACGCCCGTCACAGTCTGCATCACCTGACTTCCGATGGCCACGGCGGCCACACTCGCAGCATCGTCATACTGCCCCACCACAAACAAGTCGGCTCCTCCATAGAGTGCCTGAAGCACATTGGCCAATAAAAACGGGACTGCAAAATGTAGCAGAACCTTCGGCACGCTCCCTTGTGTCAAATCCAATTCTTTCATTTCTACGTCTTTTTTATTTTACCACACATAAAATGCCGGATAAGTTGATTGGTTTTACCCAGTCATCTTATCCGGCATTTCATTGTTGCCCTCCGATGAGGATTACAAAACATTACGAATATTATTTCGGCTGCAAAGGTAGGACTTATTTTTCATCCGGCCAAAAGAAAAATGCCATTATGGCATTTTTTCGATAAACATGACATCCTGCGCATCCCGTTTTTCGAACTTTGCAAACGTGATGTACCACCTTTCCTTTCGGAAGAAAAGAACAGCCCGTTTTATCCTAACGCTGCATAAACTTCTATAAAACAATAAAATAAATCAGTATTTCCAAAGCTGGCGTTCCATCTTCAACACTTCATTTCCACGTATTCATCTTATCGTTTTTTCACCTTCAAGAGAAACGAAAATCATTTGGCGCAGAACGAAAAATCGCTTGCCTGAGATTGAAAAATCATTTGGCGCAGAAAAATCCGCCGATGAAAGCCAACCTTTTTAGAAGTACACGATATTTACAAACCCACCTTCTTGGACTCTGAAAAACACCAAACGCCCCGGACATTACGGCCACAACCGAATGCCCGGGACGTTTCCTTATGATGTACGTTCCGGCCTACTTGAAGAAACGGAACGCTTGTTTGCCTTCACCGGTAACAACCTGAAGCAGATAGGTGCCGGAAGCCAGACGCGCCAAAGAGATTCTGCCCGAACGTCCCTCGCGCCGGTATTCCGTGGAAAGCACGCGTCCGGAGGGATCCACGATGCTTAAACCGCATTCGCCGTCCTCGGGCAGGCCTTCAATCCACAGGTCGTCGCCGACGCGGTGCACCGACATCTGTCCGGCATTCACTCCCTCTACTCCATCGCCGGAGAAACCTTCCTTATGGAGAGTCAACTCGCCGTACACGGAAGTGTCCTCCAAAGAGGTAGCACGCACCACGATGTCTCCGTTGCCCGTTTCGGTCGGGGTCAGGATGCCGTCTTCATCCAAAGTGGCCAGACCGGTTCCCTGTACCACGCTCCATGCTACGAGTTGGGAGGCATTCGCGGGTTGCACGGATGCCTGCAAGTGCAACCGCCCGGTGAGGGGAGTCAACTGCGTCGTACCTTCCACCGTGGTCACTGTGACCGACTGCGGCAGGATGCCGAAATCCTTTTTCACGACGGTCACACGAGCCTCGATGCCTGTTCCGTCCACAGTCGTGGCGCATACCATGATTTCGCCGTTCTCCTTTCCCCGGGCCGTCAACACGCCGTTTTGAGTCAGCGAAGCCAGTTCGCCGCCTTCCAGAATCTGCCAGTTCACCGTACGGATGTCCGCCATGGCCGGCAGGATTTCGGCCTGCAAATGCAACGTGGGTTGAGAAGGTGTCAGCACGAGTTCCTTCTCTATGGCCAGCACGTTCAACTGTTCGGCAGGTACCACTGTCCATGCCCCGTCCGTGCATACCACATTGGAGCGACCGCTTCCGGACGACCTCTCCTTGGATGTCCTCGTCATCGGTTGCCATTCGTCGGAATAGGTCTCGTCATACTCCAAGGCGTAGAAATACGTCCCGTCCCCGGCGTTCAGGTCGGTGTAGGCCGTATGGGCACCCGACACCTCGGCCAACAGTTCCAGACGGTCGGCAGACGTTCCGCGCAAGACGCGGTAACTGTCCACAATGCCACCCTCGTAGGCGTTCCATATCAGGTTGACGGCACCGTTCACTCCTTTGTTCAGCATCAGGTGCGTACCGCTGTGCACACGGCTGGCTGGACTTTCCACACCGAACGTCGTGCCCAACTTGATGCAATAGCGGTCGGACGAGACAGAGGGATTGGAGGACGTGTCTACGAACTCTCCCGCCCCTGGAGCCACCTGCGCAATGCAGTCAAAGGCATTGTAGCGTCCGCTCTCCTTATATATATTCACGGTGGTGACGAAATCCGGCATGCCGGGCATGTCCCACGTCACTTTGTTCTTGCCGGTAGCCGCATCGATGCCTACCAAACGGATAACGGGCACAGGTACTTCGCCCACGATGCGGATGTGCTTCTCTTCCGATTCCACCACGCCGCACACGGAATCGCGCACCGACAAGCGGAAAGAATAATCACCGGCATCGGGGAACACCGCCTTGGCTTCCCGGCTCCCTACGCGGAGCAGCATCTCGATACGTTCGTCCGACAGCTTCACGTCGATGTCCTCGCGGGAAGCCTGCGCAAAGGCTTCGGGAAGCGTGAAGGTAATCTCCGTCCCGGCCAGTCCTTCGGCGGGGAAGTCGAACGAAAGGTCGATGTCGCGCACCATCACGTTTTTGGTAGCCGTTTCTCCATCTGCCGTGCGGACGGTCACGGTTTTCAGCCCCGGCTCGTTCCATGCCACTTCAAACCGTTTCCCTTCCTGACCGAGAAGCGTTCCGCCGTCCCAGTCCCACTCGGCGGTTTGCAAAACGGCATCGGGCACATTATACGTCAAAGCCACGGCCTTGCGCGGTGCCGTCACCGTAGGTCCGGCGATGAACTGCTCGCTCACCTTAAAGGAATAGGTCTCCGACATGGGCGAATGGGCATCCCACAGGTCTATGGCCTGTACCTGCACCTCATATTCCTGTCCGGCCTCGAACCGCTCGATGGGAATCATCTTGCGCGTGGCTTTCTGGTAATATGCCCCGGGGATGACCGCTGCCTTGCCGTTTCCGCCGTTCAGCGGTGAGATGATATAAGCACCCTCGCCTTCTGCCCCTTTCTTCTTCACGCTCACATTGTAGTGCATCTGCATGGCCGGGGTTTCCTTGTCGCAGGCGTCATCCCATTCCAACAATATGCCGAGACCTTCCTGAGTGGCCCGCACATGGGCCGGGGCCTCGGGGGCGGTGTTCTCGATGCCGGTGCGGAGCAACGTTACCCCGTCATTCCCTGCATGATAAAAATCAGGAACACCGTCATGGTTCACGTCGGCCATGCCATCCACAAATCCCAACTCCTGATTGTGCAGCACTTCTATCCGTCCCGAGCGATCGCGCTCCATATAAAGTATGGCATATTCCTTCTTGCTCACGTTTTGTTCGTAGAAATCATAGTACACCAAGATGTCCGGGCAGCCGTTGTTGTCGAAATCGGCTATTTTGACCACTTCTACAGTATAACGGCTACTGTGAGCGCTTTCAAATACAAATTTGACCGGAGTGCCGAACGTGTAATCCTTATTGCCGAAGCAAATGCCTATCACATCCTTGTCTACTCCGTCATTACCGTAAGTCACGACCTTGTCCGGCACGCCGTCGCCGTCCATATCTTCGTAAGCGACTATCGTACCTTCACTACCGGGAGAGTAACGTACGTCGAATTCCAAACCGCCGTTGTTCAGGGCAAAGGCATCTTTCCATTTCCCATCTACCCTGCCACGTGTGGAGAAGATGTCGAGCAAGCCGTCACGATTGACATCGTATAAAAATTCTATCTGTATCCAATTCCCGTCTCCGTCATCCAAGGTCATTTTCTCAAAATTGGTGTTGTCGCCCTTGTTGACATAAAACTCGGACGGTGCGTAAAACCCGACCGTAGCATCCACCAGCTCGGGGAAACCGTCATTGTCCAAATCCGCAAAGCCGTGCTCGACCAGCAACGGATTGGCATCGAGGGCCTCAAAGTCGCGGCCTCCGCGATGAAGAATCAGGTTGCCCTTATTGTTCCGTACCGCAAAATCGGCATCCCCATCCATGTCAAAGTCCAAAACGGGGGCTTGGCCTCCCATACCGGCACGAGACTCCACCGTAAGGTTTGAATTGAAAATGGTCCCCAGTTTTTCAAACCTTCCGTATCCGTCATTTACGTAAAAGCCGTTTTGGTCCAAGACATCCAATATGCCGTCTCCGTCCATATCCCAGAACAAAACCGGCCAAGTCATCCCCAATGCTTCGTGAGAAACCTGCTGCCATGAGACACGCTGCACCGTCACGACCTTTTCCCGGATGTCTTCCGTGCCGTCCGCCGGATTCGTCACCGTCAGGCGGAGATGCTTCTCGCCGGGCACGCTGAACGTCAGCCATACCAGTGCACTGTCAGCCGAGGCCTTTATGGCTTTTCCTCCGTCGAAATCCCAAGCGTAGTCCAACCCGTCGGCACGGAAAGCTGCCGTCAGTACCAACGTGTCTGCCGCTGCCAACTCATCATCCGACACTGTGAACGCTGCCTGTACAAGGTCGTGCCTGTACACCACCTCGTCCGACCACGCCGAGCCTTTGCCCATCGGATCCACCGTCTGTATGGCAATGTAATACGTCCCCTGCTTCCAACGGCTCACATCCAACGTGGCATCCAGATTTGCTCCCATGTTGCCGGGACGGAAATCGCGGCGGCTGCCGTCGGCATTCGCCCCCGAGAAATAGATGTCGTCCTTACCGGGCGCACTGCCGATGCGGAGGGCATAGGTCAAATCCACGGTAGAAGTCTCCTTGTCCTTTCCCTGCCGCCAAGCAATCTTCAGTTTGCCGCTCTTGCGGTCGAGGTTTACCGACGGGGCGGCCATGCGTTGCGGGGCTTCGTTGGCCGGGATGTCCTGCAAGAGGGGTAAGTCTTTGGTGGCCCAATAACCTCCAGCCTTCTTCGTCGTATCGGCCAGGAACTCCAAACGTCCGTCATTATCTATATCCGCCACGGTGATGTTCTCGTCCAAACGGCTCACAACCGCTTCTTGCCAATCGGTACCAGAACCTTTGCCCCGTTCATAAAAGAAAGTCGCGTCCACTTGCATCACGGACGGTTCTTCCACTTTTTTCATGTCGTCCAACCGGAACAAATACAACCCGTGCACGGAAGAACATCCATAGTCGTTCCCTTCATCATTCTGCACGCTCGCCAAGAGTTCCATATAACCATCGTTGTCGTAATCGAGGCACTGCCCGAACGCCCACTTCGTCTTGAAAGAATGCTCATGAATTGCAAACTTCCCCTTGCCGGTGTTTTCCGCAAAAACCAAAAACGAAAAAGTGGAAGACGAGAGGTAGTCGAACGTCAGCAGAATATCCACGTCACCATCCTTGTCGAAGTCATAGCAATGGATGTTCGTCACGTCCAAGTCCTTCATCAGCGTTTGTTCCTCGAAACGGTCACCGCCCAAGTACGTACGGGTGTACACACGTTTTCCTTCCGTATCATTATAGATGTAGTCGGGAATACCATCACCGTTCAAGTCCTTCACGGTCAGCTCGCCCGGCTGTGGAGAGGCCACGAAACGGTTGTCGCCCATGTTATAGAAAATCGTGCGCGGCCCTACCAAATCCATATAGCCGTCACGGTTCACGTCGATGGCCTGCGTGAATTTGTAACTTTCATCTACCGTAGGGCTTCCGCCAATGAACATCCCGTCACGCAACGATGGCAAGTCGCTGATATCGAATTTTCCGTCAGCTTCCTCTGCCTTACGAGCCACCAATGAATCGGCCTGCACGCGCGAGAGTGTATCGATACGCGTGGGGGTAAATGTCCCGTCGGGATTTTGGTAAAGGATGCTCCAATCCGTGTTGTTGAACGCGAACAAGTCCGGCAACCCGTCGTGGTTCACGTCCAACGGATAAGCGGAGTTGCATCCGTCCATCAGCGTATAAGTGCCGTCTGCCCCACCCAGAGCTATCTCAATCTTGCGGAAATCCGCGAAAGCACGATTGGCAAAATCAGGTATGCCATCATTGTTCAGATGCATCATCACACGGTCTTCGTCCAGATAGGTGAAAGGCAAATCCAACAGGAAATCCTGTGCATAACAGCCGGGGGCGTGCCAATGGTAACGAGCCTTGAACTTTCCGTCCTTGTCTATCCTATAATATTCCTTCTTCCCGTCGCCGTCAGCATCGTACAACCAAGCCGTACTGATATTACCGAACTTGCCAAGCAAAACGGGTAAGTCTTCTGCATTGCATTTCAAGCAACACTCGATTTCGTTTCCCGATCCGGAAACAACTCCAGTCTTGTACTTGTATTTGGCCAAGGTTTGATCGAAAACGATACGGTTGCCGTAGCGATATGCGCCAACCCAATCATACGACCGCTCCGCATCAAACCCCGAAAGCGTGGACAAATCGAACCAACCATCCACCACGGGTGACGCACCGACGGCCATTTGACCGCTGCCATTGAAAGTCTCCAACTGTGCTTTCTCGTTCAAATCTAAGGTTATCAAGGAGTTTCCCGAGCAGTCCAATACCTTTAATTCCGGACAATGCCTCAAATCCAAGGTTGTCAAGGAGTTTCCCGAACAGTCCAACACCTTTAATTTTGGACAATGTCTCAAGTCTAACGCAGTCAAACCGCATTTCGGGCACTCCAAATGCATCAGTCCCGGAGATGCGGACAAATCCAATGTGTCTAAAGAAAGGGAAGGAAGTACCAAGGTTTCCAACTTCGGACAGTCCAAAGATAGAGACGACAAGGAAGGACCGTTATTCAATTGGAAATACTCCAATTTTTTGTTTTGACGCAAATCAAGTTTCTCCAAGGTAAAAAGTCCTCCAATCTTCAAACGTACAAGATCCGCATTGGCACTTACATCCATTTCGTCCACATCGACCATCTTCAACTCCAAGTCCTGCAAATAAATGAAATGTTCCACTCCTTTCAACGAAGTAATGGTGGATCTATATTCCGACAAATCAATCCGTGTCACAGCCCGCACCTCTTCATCGTCCAAAAGTTTGTCCCCATTGGTGTCGAAATTAAGCCTGACATAATTCCGTAAACCAGAATTCGGAAAATGGGCTTCATCTATCGGCACCTGTGCCGAAGACAGAAGGAACGAAGCCGTCCCCATGGTCACCAATAATAGTTGTTTCATCATAAAGTCTCTTTAAAACAACAAACCGCCAACCGACCTCCCTCCGTTGACTTAAATGATACTCATAATAAGGAATACTACAACAAAAAAGCGTGGGAGATCTGTATCCGTCACCCGTCCCATGCTTCGAGGCTCTCGCATTGTCCAGTATAGTAGAACGAGCAACGCAGAACCCACGCCGATGAGTTTATACAAT
>ERZ1504711.147-NODE-147-length-23213-cov-3.553027_pt1 | contig 23213 bp, 17 predicted proteins | sample MGYA00571816_ERZ1504711 | MGnify/ENA primary metagenome ERZ1504711 (study PRJEB39906, sample SAMEA3182046) | gut metagenome | biome: human; feature: gut; material: Stool; isolation source: human stools | place: Canada | collected 2011-11-15 ...
GTATAAGAGACAGGTCTTGACCAGTTCGAATCCTAAGTTTTTCAAAAGGTCGTTGATTTCATATTTAAGGTTACTTATTTTCCGTTTGGATGCCGGCGAACCGTCGAAGAAATTCTCATTGAATACGGTATTGAGTTCCGTGAATGAGATTTCGTGTGTGGGAGCTTTAAGGAGATAATCCAGTAAGGTCGCCACTTGGCGGCGGCTTGGACGGGTCGTGCCGTCTATGGTGATTTCGTTGGTATAACGGTTCACCCGTATTTTTTTGAATTCGCATTCCGATGTGTCGGCTATCATGTCGCTCAGTTCCGGATGGAGTTTTTGCTGATGGCGGAAATACCATACCAGCATGGCGACAACCAGGCATATGCAGATGAAGGCTATCCCCATCCAGTAATAGGCGTGGAAAATCAGGTTTTGCGTAAATTTCACGGTTGACAAGGGCAAAGTCCCATTGTCGCAGTAGGCATCCCATTTCATGCAATGGTGCAGGCTGACGGTGGATCCGATGACAGCCGTAAGGATTAAGGCGATGCCTAATGATACAATAAAGGTAAGTTTGTGTTTCATGTTTTGCATTCGATGTATAGATTAATGTCTTACAAATTTAAAAGTTTAGTTTGAGAAATCAAAGCAACCGGGAGTTTTTTTGATGAATGAAATCCGGAAAAAACATTCGGATGCTGAAAAAGAAAAAATAAACGTTACTTTTAGCGTTTTCTTTAAGCGTTGAATATCAGTGATTTGATATTTTCTGATATTATTTGATACCGGATCTGATAAGATTTGATAACGAAAAGTTGTTTATATTGTTTCTGTTGCGTTACTTTGTAGGACTTGGTTACTTCAATAAAGACGTGAGACTATGAAGTGTGGCTTTTTAGGATTAATGGTGATGTGCTGGGTCGGACTGCAATCCTATGCCCAAGGCCCGGGCTTTTGGCAGTTTGAAGGTCTCGATACCCTTTACCGTAAGGTGAAAGGTTTCGGGGTGGGCTTGCCGCAGGAAAAGGCGTATCTCCATTTGGACAACACCTGCTATTTCCTCGGCGATACCATTTGGTACAAAGGCTATGTCACGCGCTCCGACCGGGGCACGTTGACCGACCTAAGCAAGATCCTCTACGTGGAGCTTCTCACGCCGGACGGTTATTCCGTGGAACGGCAGCAGTTGGAGATGGAAGACGGCACGGCCCACGGCATGTTCGTGCTGAAGGACACGCTTTATGCCGGTTACTACGAATTGAGGGCCTATACGCGTTGGATGCTCAACTTCGGACAGTGCGAATATCCCCATGTGCGTATTTCAGAGGATTTGTTCTACAGCAAGAAGATGGCCAAGGAATTTTTCCGAGACTATGAGAAGCTTTATTCACGGGTGTTTCCCGTGTATGACAAGCCTAAGGAAGCGGGGGATTTTGCAAAAGACATGACGTTGCGCCCCATGCGCCGCTACTATAAAACCCCGAAGAAAAAGAAACCCAAAGTGGACTTGCGTTTTTATCCCGAAGGAGGTAACCTTGTGGCCGGTGCGGCTTGCCGGGTGGCCCTTGAATTGAACGGCGAGGACGGGCAACATCTTGGCGGCATGAAGCTTACCGTCCGGGATAAGGAGGGAAAGGTGGCGGCTGTCTGCCGGACGGACGAGCGCGGCCGGACGACATTCCACCTGCCGGATGTGTCGGAACAGGCGGATTTCCGTGCTACCTTCACTTACAAGGGATATGAGTATGAAGAAGAGCTTCCCGAAGTGGAGAAAGAAGGTTGTGCCTTGACTGTCACGGTGGGCGACAGTGTGGTGGAGGCCGTGATACAGGCCGTCGGAGTGAAGCGCCCCGTTGCCTTGCACGTCATGAGTGGCGGAGTGTCCCGTTTCTACCGTCCCTTGCCTGTGTCGCTCTTTTCAAACGGGATGGCGGACACGGCGGACGAACCGGCCTCCGGCCTCCGGGTCTGCCGGATGGCTATCCCGTTGGACAGTCTTCCCACCGGTGTCAACCAGCTTACGGTCTTCGACGGGGAAGGACGCATCTATGCCGACCGGCTCTTTTTCGTCAACCATCACGACTATGATGCCCCGAAACTGGCCGTTTCCGGTGTACGTCAGTCCTACGAACCTTTCGATTCCATCACCTTGCATTTGCAACTGACCGACCCGGCAGATTCCTTATCCAGCCTTTCCCTTGCCGTTCGCGACCGGGATACGGAAGAAGACACGTACGACAATGGCACGATACTCACCGAAATGCTCCTTGCCAGTGAAATCAAAGGGTTTGTGGAGAATCCGGGTTATTATTTCGAGTCAGACGACAGTCTTCGCCGCCAAGCCCTCGACCGGCTCATGATGGTGCAAGGGTGGCGACGTTACAAGTGGCGTGAGATGGCGGACGTAGAACCCCTCGCGCTGCTTTGGTTGCCCGAGAAGTTCCAGACCATCGGAGGGTGTGTCAATCGTTCGGAAAGGCAAAACATTGATTTCAAAAAGATCAGTAACCTGAAAAAGGAGGTGAACGTCTGGGCCATGTTCACGCAGGGACCGGAGACTTTTGAATTGAAGCAACAGACAAAAGACGGCTCGTTCTACATGGCCATGCCTGAGATTTACGGTGATTGCATGATGTTCCTCAGCGCGGCGAAACTGAGTAAGGGGGTAGAGTATGTCAGCAAAAGGCGTCGGAAGGGCTTCACCGACGAGGAGGCTTGGCCGGACTATTATGTGAAACTGGACTTGTTCCATCCCCATTTCGCACATCCCTACAGCTTTTACCAGGACGTGTCGCCGCGTGACCTCGAACCGTTTGCCCATGAGGACAGCCTCGTGCGCGGTTCGTTCGAAGGCCGCGTGTTGCCTTCCGTGACGGTGCGGACGCGGAGGAACGGGTTACGCCGCTACGACCCGACGAAGCCTGCAGTCGTTATCGACGCGTACGACGCATATAACATGATGGCCGATTACGGTTTGGCCGATGTGCCTTTCTATTATTTGAGCAGTCCGGCCGTGTCCACGCTTATTTCGTTCTTATTTGTGGGCGACATGAACAAATACCGTGATTATTTTCTTCGGACAACCTTCAACGCTTGGCCCAACCGCCTGTGGGACAAGCCTGTCATGCCGGGTACGCCGACTTATCCCGTCCCCGATTGGTTGTCGCGCGGGGAATTTGAGAAATACCGGTCGCTGAGCCTGTTGGACAAGTTTTATATTTATACGGACTATGTGCCCCGTGAAATGGGCAGTTGGAAATACCGGCAGGACAACCAGCCGGAAGTCATCGTGGGTATGCAGCTCCGTCCCAACGGGGAATATTTCCCTTCTTGCCGTGACCGCCGTTACCTCTTGCATGGTTATGCCGTGTGCGATGATTTCTACAGTCCTGACTACAGTCATCGTCCTTTGCCCGAAACGGAAGATTACCGCCGTACGCTCCTATGGATGCCCGAAGTGGAGTTTGATGCAGAGGGAAGTGCCACGGTCCGCCTTTACAACAACAGCAAGCGGACGGCTGTCAGTGTCGAGGCCGTGGGCGTTACGGACAGCGGGCGGTATATGCAATATAACAGTGTGCGGTAAAGACGGATGGATGGACGTGGAATATAAGACAGGGAGAGTCAGTTTCTTTCTTTCGTAACCAATGCAAGTTGGTCGGAAGAAAGCCGGACCAATTCAAACCCCATATTTTTCAGTACGTTGTTGGTCTCATATTTAAGGTTACTGATTTTTCGTTTGGATGATTGGGAACCATCGAAAAAATTCTCATTGAATACCGTATTGAGTTCTGAAAATGAGATTTTATGCTTGGGGTGTTTGACGAGGTAATTCAACAAGGTTACCACTTGATTACGGCTTTTTTGCGAAAGCCCTTCCATGGTAATTTCGTTGGTATAGACGTTGACCTGTAATTTCTTGAACTTGCTTCCTTGTGTGCTTATTGTCGGACAGGTCTGTTTCGGATGAAGATTTTGTTGACGGCTGAAGTACCATAATGCCATGGTAGCCATCAGGCTTATACAGGCAAAGGCAATCCCCATCCAATAATAGGCATGGAAAATCATGTTTTGTGAGAACTCCACGACAGTGGCAGACAGGTTTTCGTTTTTGCAGTAGTCTGCCCATTTTATGCAATGGTGAACGCTTGCTGCTATCCCCGTGAGGGTAATTAAGATTGAAACGGAAACCAATGCGATGATCAGGTTGAATTTATGTTTAGGTTTCATGATATGCGGTTATGATAAACAGTAAACAAAATTATGCTTTATTGGGATGATATGCAAGGATTCCGGTCGTTTTTTAGCAGGAAAGTGGGGTTTTGGGGGCGTGTTTTCATATATTACTTATATGAACGGTATAAGGAATGAGAGGAAATATGCTTTTTCTAATGTTTGAAAATCAAAGACTTGACATTTTCTGATAATATTTGATACTTGATTTGATAATATTTGATAACGAAAATTTGTGTTTGATGGAGGCATTGCTTTACTTTGCATTGTCATCTCAAACCATGGTAAAGAAGAGGACAAGTAATTGGAGTATTAACTTAATTTCAAAAGAATGAAAATGAAAAAGACCGTATTTATGAAAGTTTTGGCATTGCTGTTTGTCGGCACGGGTGCATTGGCGTATAGCTGTTCCGGAGATGATATTTTTGAGGAGGAAGAGGATGCACGCTCGTTAGCGAAGCGGGCGATGCAGACACGGGGAGAGGATATAGGAGGAACTGATTCGGGACCAATTTGTAAAGTATTGGCAGGTGAAGCCTCGGGAGATAGTAAAGATGGATTGTTTAGTATTAAGCTAAAATGGACTGAGGGGAATTTAACGCGCGATAGTGGACCACATTTAACGGTAACAGCTTCTCCTAGAGGTTTCTTATGCCGTGGCATTTATCCCAATGGACAGTGGCAGGGTTCTACTGGACCTATGGCTCATGTTTTTGGAACTATTACATATGAAAGGGGGGAAATAGAACGCGTTATGGATGCGTGGGGGAATGTCGTACGTTTTGATACAACTTGGCATAGAGGAAATTCAAGTTATGGTATTGATATAGATTCATCTAAGTTATTAGTGGAGGACGATAGATGGAATTCGGCTTCGTAAGAAATATTTTTATGGCAGGGCTGGTAGCAGCATTGCTACCAACTACGCTATCGGGTAAGGGCGGGGTGGCTCATACCCGTTTGCAGTTTCTGTATTCCAATAATGCAGGAGGTTGGACGATTGATAAAGTCACGCTGTCTGATACGGCTACGGTGGTGTCTTTTTCCGTACGTGCCAAACCTTATTCTTGGATTCAAATGGCTTCGAGCACTTATTTGAGTGATGAGAAAGCTGTGGAGTATCCCGTAAGAAAGGCTGTAGGACTGACGCTGGACGAGAAGTTCTACATGCCTAAAAGCGGAAAGACGGAGTTTCAGTTGATTTTTGCCCCTATGCCCAAAGATACGAAGATATTCGATATGATAGAAGGGGACGGACGTGACATGGCATGTTGGTACGGACTGCATGATGCCAAGTCGAAAGTGAAGATGCCTGTGGCCCGGGAAGAAGTGGATGCAGAAGAAGTTGGGGAAAACATGTTCCGGACAGGCAAGGCTGTGGTACGGGGCAAGATAGAAAGTTACAAACCTGGGTGGGGATATGGTATTGTGGCGGTGACCGACAATACGTTGGGAAGCCGTCCCGAAAACACATCGTCTACACTGATTCGTTCGGATGGCACTTTTTGCATAGAGTGGCTCTTGGAGCATCCCATGTGGGACGAACTGAAGCCGGGGTATGGGCCGGACATTCCGGTCTATGTGCGTCCGGGCGACACGCTCGACTTAGTGATAAAGGCGAAGGGTGAGGGGATAGAGTCTGTAGAATACACCAGTAGCAATCCCAAAGGATGTTATGAGAATTTGCTGAAATGCAAGATGCCGGAAGTCTATGCCGAATGGGAGCGTAAGGGAGAGATTTGGAAGACGCTTACCGATGAGGAGTTTTGGGCTATGACGAAGGAGACAATGGAAACGGGAAATCGGCTTTGTGATTATTTTGTATGGAAATACGGGCTGTCTCCATGGGAGGCACATCTCCTGAAAGCCCGGCAGCAGGTGGCGGTGGTAATCAACCAGACCGTATTGGCCAACTGGATGCTGTCGAGCCGGTATGGCTATTATCCACCGAATGAGGAACTGCGGAGGGATTTTTACGAAGGCAATGATTATTCCTTATACAAAGTGTTGAATGAGATGCCCACGGACGACCCGTCCATGTCCTTTATTCCTTATTTTCGCGCAATGGTGTCACGGATGAAGGACATGCAGCCCATGACGGATGCTTGGTCTTTGGCTTCGATGGGAGACGTGGACTGGTCGGATGTGGAGGGACAACGGTTGATGGATAGCTTACAAGTGGAAGCACTTCGGGGTGTCATGGGGTTCAAGGAGATTCCTTATTTGGTTCAAGCTTATCTCGTTAACAAAGTCTGTGACTTGCCCGACTTCCTGACTCCGGAAGGACGGAAAGAAATTGTGGAGTATAGGGCAGCTTGCCTCACGAATCCTTATTTGAAAAGGAAAATATGGAATTTGGCTTCCGACTATGCCCAGCCGCTTCCGGCTACAACAAAGTTGGAGGGAAAGGCACTTGAGATATTGCAGCCGATTGTGGACAAATATAAAGGGAAATATGTGCAGATAGAATGGATGAAACCCGGAAAAAGCGGTTTTGATTTCGTGAATAACCGGATGGTCAATTTGATACCCGACTTCCGGAACCATAAAGATTTGCAGTTCGTATTTTTGTTCAGTGCCAATACTTGTACGAAAGAGGAGTTCGAGCAATTTGTGAAAGCGTATTTGCCGGAGGAAGACTGTTATTGGTTGGATTTTGAAGAAAGCAGTATTTTGCGCGCACAACTTCTACTTCCTAATTATATAAAAGATGTTACGTTGAACCGAGAAGGGGAGGTGTTGTCTACACCGCTTTATACAGCGGATGAGAGGCAGTTCCGTCGGAGTTTACGTGAATTATTAGAAAAAGAAGAATGATGAATAGGAAAAAAATCTTGTGGTTGATGGCAGCATTACTGCCGACCACGCTATGGGGAAAAGGTGAAGTGACCTATACTCGTTTGCAGTCCTTCTATTCCAATGCGGGGATGGTGACCATAGACAAGGTGGCACTGTCCGATACGGCCACGGTCATGTATTGCACGGCGAAAGGGAAAATCAACTCTTGGTTTCAATTCGCGCCGTCCACGTACCTGAGCGATGAAGAGGATGCGCGTTATCCCGTGAAGGGGGCTGTAGGACTGATGTTGGGCGAGAAATGCTATATTCCGAAAGCCGGGCAGTTGGAGTTCCGTTTGCTCTTTGAACCGATGCCGGAGGACACGAAGATATTCGACCTGATAGAGGGGACGGACAAGGATATGTTCCGCATCTATGGCATCCACGATGTCAAGGCCAAGGTGAAGATTCCGGAGGCCAAAGAAGAGATAGACGCAGAAGAAACCTCCGAGGAGATGTTCCGAAAAGGAAAGGCCGTGGTGCGCGGCAAGATAGAGGGATATTCCCAGGATTGGAATGGGGTTATTTTGTTCTTTGATGTCAGTTTCTTGGGACATAGGGAGATTGCCCCTTATCCCATAAGTCGCCCTTGCACGGCTTTGGAACCGGACGGGACGTTCTGTGCGGAACTTTCTTTGGATCATCCGGTGTGGGCGGAAATGAAGATGGGAGGTGGAAACGCGCCAGTTCCTTTTTATGTCCGTCCTGGTGATACGCTTGACATTACCGTGAAAGGGATATTGGAGAAGAATGTGACAGTGGACTACGCCAGTAGCTATCCGAGAGGCTGTTATGAGAACTTGTTGAAGCATCAGGACGTGCCGGTCATCTATTACGGATGGGAACGTTTGTCGGATTATGGACGGAACTTGGACACTGAATATTTTCTGAAGAATGTGGATGAGAGTGTGGCGGAAAACATGCGGCTTTGCGACTATGTGGCATGGAAGTACAAGCTTTCTCCATGGGAGACGCATCTTTTGAAAAACCGTCAAAGGTTTGAATTGACAGACCGTTATTTGTTCATGGCCAGTCGGTTGTTCGAAGAAAAGGTAGAACGTCCGAGAAAATATCCTGTGGAAAAAGAGGACTATGTAGGTTATGATTATTCAGCCTATAAGGTGTTGAACATTCTTTCTTTGGATGATCCGTCGCTTTCTTTCTTGCCTAATAGTTTAGGATATCCTCCGTCCATCAGTATGACATATATGATGGCTTTTCTTGATATGTATGCTTTTTGGGATAATTCTTCTGAAACAGAACCTTTGGACTATGCGAAAGTAGAAATCGAAAAAGACAGTCTTCAAGTGAAAACGTTGCGTGAACTGACCGGTACAGAGGGGACTCCTTGGGCTGTGCAAGCCTATCTCACCCAAAAAATGACTGGTTTGCAAGGAGAATGGAGCATAGGCCAACGCGAAAAGTTGGCAGACTTCTTGTCATCTTCCTATCTGACTTACCCCTACTTCAAGGAGAAAATAAAGGAATTGAACCGTTTGTCCGGGAGCTCTGCCTCATGGGTTTATGAAATACCGGAAGGGGAAGGCTACCGGGATATGAAGTCTATTTTAAATAGTTATAAAGGCCGGTATGTGCAGGTGGTTTGGCTTTCTGATCCTGATAAAGATTTTAGCTTCAGTGGCAGTTCATCCGTGAAGAACATTATAGCAGATCATGAAAGTTTTCCGGACTTGCAATTCATCGCGATACTTAACGGAAAAGCATATTCGGATGAGGAAGTGGCTGACCGGATGAGGAGGGTGTTGTCTTTTCCGGTCGTTTATTTCAGGGATGGCGAAAGTTACCTCAAACTACAGGAGTTATTCCATTTCTACAGCAGTGGCAAGCAGATGACTTTCGACCGCAACGGGTTGGTCTTCAAGCAACCGCTCGACATGAAAAACGAAACGATGTTCCGTGACCGGTTCCGCCGTATATTGAAAGCGGAAAAAGAGATGCAATGATGGTAATGGAGGAAGCCAGAGACCATGTTGGGAAGTGCACTTCCGAAGGAAAGCAGGTGGCAGGCGGGACAGGTATTTACTTTTACTTGTTCCTGTGCTTGTTTGCCGCCTGTTTCTTTCCTCCGGTGAGAGGCTTTTCGGAGGAATGGCTGAGGCCGAAATGGGTCTTGGCCGAAACAACAGGGCTGTTGGTGCTTTTGACATTAGGAATACAGGTGCTTGTGGCCTGCAAGCATCGGAATCCCGGATGGCGGGTTCATTCGCGGTGGGGACGTGTAGAGGACGCGTTTTGTGAAGCTTTGGTGGCCGTGGCCTTTATGGAAGCGCTGTACGCAATAGGCCGGATGTATCGGGACGGGCAAGGAATGCCGGCATCCGGCACGTTCGATAACCCTGCCGGATTGGCTTTCTGTCTTTGTGCCGCTTTGCCTTTCCATGTCTGTTTATGGCAAAGGTGGACGGGGAGGCATTGGTGCCGTATCGCCCTTGCTGTAAGTGGTCTGGCCGTTTGGGTCGCCATATTGTGCACGGAGTCCCGCACCGGATGGATTTGCTTGGCGTTGTATGCCGCTTTGTGGTTGCAAAAACAGTGGCAAGGTCATCGTACGATGAAACTGACGATTCTGGCGGTATTGGCCGCTGGTTTGGCCTGGAGTATTTCGGTTGTCAAGACGGATTCTACCTGCGGTCGCCGTTTCATATTGGAACGTTCATGGGAATTGGTGCAGGCACGTCCTTTTGCCGGATATGGCTCCGGTGGTTTCCTGCGTGAGTATATGCCCCGGCAGGCCGATTACTTCAGACGGCACGCTGATAGCGGATATGCGTGGTTGGCCGGCGAGGTGTATCATCCGCTGAATGAATTCGTATGGGTATGGATTGAGTTCGGTTTGCCGGGAATATTATTGTTATTGGGGGCTTTGGCTTGGCTTTTGGCCGGATTGTTCCGGAGGCGCGACATCTTTTCCCGTATGCTGGCCGTTTCTTCATGTGCATGCGTTGTTTTTGCCATGTTTTCCTATCCGTTGAAATATCCGTTGGCTTCGGTAATAGGCATAGTGGCTATGTGGCGCGTGTGTGCCGGTATGTCAGGACGGATAAAGATGAATGAGTGGGGTTGGCGTTGGGTAGGCATGGCCGGAGTCGTGGTGTCGGTTGTGGCGTTGATAAAGGTGGCCGTTGCCTATTCCTATGAATATGAATGGAGCCGGGTGGCTCGCTGTGCCTTGCACGGGCATTCCCGTGAAATGATGCCACGGTATGCGGATTTGTATAGGCATTACCATCGCGATGCTTCTTTCTTGTATAACTATACGTCAGAACAGTTCTATGCCGGGCAGTATGGGGAGGCACTGAAGACAGCTAAAGAATGCAGGGCGTTATGGCCGTCTTATAATTTGTCCCTTCTGACCGGAGACATTTGTCGGGCAGCCGGAAAGTATGGCGAAGCCGTGCAATATTATGTACAGGCTCATTGGATGTGTCCGGTGAGGTTTGCTCCCTTGGAAGGTTTGTATTATGCTTATAAATCAGGGAACCGACCGCTTATGGCAGATTCGGTAGCTAACGTAATTTTCCGGAAGAAGATAAAGGTGGATTCCCGGGATGTCCAACGGATTAAAAAGGAAATATTGGAGGATATGCGGCACGGTGAAAAGATGGTGCCGTGAGACGGAATAGATGAAAAAGGTATGAAACTCATGAAAATGAAAAATACAGTTGTTTTAATGATAGTGGTCGTAGCTGTTGCCACGATTGTTGCAGTGTTTTCAGCCGTCAGTTGTTCGGAACACACGGATAAGGAACATGTCCGTGATATGGTTTTAGCTGAAAATCCCGGGTTAAAGGGCATATTGGAATTATACCAAGAAGATTCTTTGAAATATGAGGCCGCCTTGTTTCTGATAGACAATATGGGATATTACCAAGGGGCAGACAGTGGCGAACTGAACTCCATGTACAAAGCATACGAAATATTCAGCACGGGACGCTATACTTACCGGCAAGCATTGGATTCGGCTGCGAAGCTTTGCGGAAAGCCCAAGAATGTGAAAGACATCGTATGGAAGGCAGATGTGGATATGGATCCCGGATTTTTGGTATCCAATATAGAGTGGGCTTTCAAAGTATGGAGGGAACAGCCATGGGGGAAAAACGTTTCATTCGAACAATTCTGTGAGTATATACTGCCTTACCGTATTGGAAACGAAGAATTGATTCCATGGCGGGAAAAATTATATTACCAGTTCATGCCTATTATCGAGAAGTACAAGAATGACCCTCAAATAGAGAACCCCACATTTGCCGCCCACATTGTTTTGGACAGTTTGCTCCGGGCACCTTTCTATTTTACGGGCGAGATGGCGACGAGCGTACGTATCGGACCGAGGATTGCGGACTGGCGAGGTGGAAGTTGTCTGGATTTGTGCGACATGTTGGTATACATTTACAGGGCGTTGGGAATCCCTTGTGGCATAGAGGAACTTCCGATGCGTGGGAACAACAACGCACCGCATTTTTGGAATTTCCTTGTTGACCAGCATGGGCAGACTTGGTATTTTTCTATGTTTTATTGGTGGCATCGCCTGCTGAAAGCCGAAGTGTATGCAGATGTCTATGGAAAAGTGTTCAGGCAACGGTTCAGCCTGAACAGAGATATGATGGATTCATTGCGGATGCCGTTGGACAGTGTGCATCCTGTATTCCGCTATCCTTTTTTTGAGGATGTCACCCGTCTGTATGCTACGGACAAGGCTTTTACTTTATCCGTAGGAAAACAGCATCTTGCCAGAGATATAAGGGCAGGAGAAGTAGTTTATATTTGTATGTCCGACCGTTATGCTTGGAAACCTGTGGGATGGACAAGATATGACGGTTCCAATGCTGTCTTTAAGGATTGTCACGGAGGTACCATTTACTGTTTGGCGGTTTATGACGCGGCTAATGACAAGTTGGCTCCGGTGTCTTCACCTTTCAGCGTTGGTCAGGAGAACGGGAAAATGGAGTTTTATGATGTGCAGGAAGAAACGGAAGATGTCGTTCTGCTGAGTAAATTCGGAATGCTTGGGGAGTTCTTTTTAGGACGGATGGTCAATGGGGTATTTGAGGGCAGCAATTCGCCTTCTTTTAAACAAAAAGATACGTTGTTCCTGATTCGTGCGACTCCGGACAGACTTTGCACAGTGGTAAAAACAGGTTCTTCCAAAGCATATCGTTATGTAAGGTATTACGGTCCGGCTGGTGGTTACGGGAATATCTCTGAGGCCGGATTCTATTCGTCTGTGAATGACACAATGCCGTTGGCCGGAAAAATATTGGGGCCGGAAGACGGTGCAACAGGCGACCATTCTTATTTCAATGTGTTCGACGGGCATACGGATACATCGTATGATTATCCTTTCGCTGACGGAGGATGGGCCGGACTTGATTTGGGCGAGCGAAAGCATATAGGGAAAATTGTCTATACGCCCCGTAATCGGGATAATTTTGTCCGTAAAGGAGATTTGTATGAGCTTTTAGTTTGCCGTGAGGGAACGTGGGTTCCGTTTGCCCGGCAAATAGCTACGGCTGATTCTTTACTTTTCCAGGGAGTGCCGAAACATGCGCTTTTGTTACTTCGCGACTTGAGTCGGGGAGAAGCGGAACGGTTGTTTGAGTATAAAGACGGTAAACAAGTGTATTGGTGAGTGGGTGGATTATGAAATTACTCCCTGCCGGCCTGCTTGTGCCGACAGGGAGTGTTCCTTTTCGAGAAGGGATTTTTATGAACGTTTGCTGCCATCGGGATTGTAAACCAGAATGAGATCTATCGGTTCGCGATCCAATTCGATACGGTAGTAGATGCCTGTTTCCGCCCCGTTGGGATATTCAATACGGTCTACATCGTCCTCACGTGGGTTGAACGTGTAACCTTCCTGCGTGAAGCTGTTGACTACGGCTTCCGGAACGGATGTCCATGCCATATCCTCGAATTCAGTGAACAACCATTGGTAATTCGTGTCCACGTGCATGTCTGCCTCTGCATTGTTCAGCCACAGTTGTATTTCGTAGCCTTTTGCAGTACGGTTCATTTCAATAATGTTGGCACCTGGATATTTGGCCGCTACCATTTGGGTGATTGCCGTGGGTATCTGTGCCGAAGGGTCGGAGCCACTTCCCGGGTGTTGGCTTCCGTCCGCATTGTAATAAAGTATGATGTCTGTAGGCTCACGGTCCAATTCGATGCGGTATTGTACGGCCGTTTCCGTCCCGTTGGGATATTCAATGCGGTCTACATCGTCTTCACGTGGGTTGAACGTGAATCCGTCCTGCGTGAAGCTGTTGACTACGACCTCCGGAACAGATGTCCAGGCAATGTCTTCGAACTCCGTATAAAGCCATTGGTAGTTGAGGTCGAGGTGCATGTCCACTTCTCCGTTGTTCAGCCATATTTGTACTTCATATCCTTGGTAGGTACGTTCGACTTCCACGATTTGTGCTCCCGGATAACGGCTTTCTACCGTTTGGGTGATGTGTGGGTCATTCCGAAAGTTGTAGTCGTCCTCATCGTCGTCTTTACATGCGGTCATAACCGGGGCGAGCAATAAGATGAAAAGCCCCCATTTCCATATATTCTTTCTCATTTTGTTTTGGTTTTTGTAAAAGGTTTATATTCTTGTGAAAATCTCATCTTTCAGTCAATCTCACGGATATTGAATTTTCGGTCGAATTTGAGTTCTACATCGTTGGTGAGCTCCACTTCGTACTTACGACTGTCTTTTTCTATTTTGGTGATTTTCTCTCCGGGGAACATCTCGTTCACTTGTTTCTTGATTTCCTTCGGTATGAAAAAAGCCGGGACTTCAGACCTTTTGCCGTCTACTTCCGTCCAGTCTCCTTTGCTGTCGAAGGAGACTTCCGTACCATTGACAAGCTGTACGTCGTAAGTGGTAGATTTGAACCAGTCTTTGTCTATTTTGATATACGAGACTTTGGTATGGGCAAATTGCTGCTTTAAAATCGTACGTGCCGGGGCGGGCAGTTCGTTTAAATTGCGGGTGATGACATCATTGTCGGCGCAAGCGGTCGTTACGATGGCAATCCCTAAAATCAATATGGCAAAAATCTTTCTCATAATGGTAATTCCTTTTAATGGTTAGTAATGCTATTGTAACCGCAAAGTAAATACCTGATTCTGGAAAGATTTGGGATTTGTGCTTTTCGTTTTAGGGCTTTGCAACTTTTAACACGAAATGATGTCGTCCGTCATGATAGTATGTGAGGGAGAGATGGTACAGGTCGGCAATGGATTGGGCGATAGACAGTCCCAGTCCGGTCGATTCTTTTTGTCCGCTATGCCCCTTGTAGAAGCGTTTGAACATTTGTCGTTCGTCGAGGGCTTGGTTCCCGTCGTTGACGATTTCAATCCGGGTGGAATGGATGAGTATATCCACACGTCCGTGTTCGGGGCTATGTATGATGGCATTTTTGATGAGATTGGTCAGTAAAGTATGAGCCAGCGATTCGTTCATCCGGATACGGCAGTCTTCCGTGTCCGACAAGTGATAGTCCAGTTCTTTTTCTTCGTATAAGTCCGATAATAGTTCGAGAATCTTTCGGACGTGTGGGTTCATATCCACTTCCGTTACTTCCTCAAATTGCCGGTTTTGGATACGCGAAAGCAGGAGCAGGGATTTATTGAGCTGTATGGCACGGTGCAGGCTACGGAACATGTCATCGATATTTTTCAGTTCCTCTTCATCGAGATTCTCATGTTCGGCCAATAACTCCAGCTTACCGTTGATGACGGCCAACGGGGTTTGCAGTTCATGAGAGGCGTTTTCGATGAATTCCTTTTGTTCCCGGTATGCTTTTTCTGCCCGTTCGTGCATTTCAAGGGCAGCACGGTTCAGGGTACGGAACTCCCGAATACGGCAATCCGGATTCAGATAAGGTGCCGGGTGTCCGGGTGATACGTTTTCAAGCCATTCCAATAAACGGTCGAGCGGGCGGAACACGGACTTCAGGATAAGGCGTGTGCTGAAGATGATGCAACAAAGCAATGCGATGTAGAGTGCGACGAGATATTTGAATATGGCGGCTATCAAATCGTCCCGTTCCAAAGTGGAGAGTCGGAGTTCCAGTTCATAATATTTCAGGTCGGTGGCCATGAAGCAGGACTTCATGATACGTACGGGTTCATACTCATCTTCAGTCTCGATATATACCGTACCGTCGTAGTACCGGTCGCGATAGTGCTCGACCTCTTCCGTGGTAAGCGGACGGATGCTGTAACTGTGTATGATTTTGTCCTCGGTATCTAAAAGAGTAGAGTCCGCCAGGATTTTCCCCACAATAATATCCCGGTAATTGGCCAGGGCATCGTCGGTCTCGTCCATCACTTCGTCGATGACGGTGTAATAGAAAAAGGTACCCCATCCGCCCAGCAACAAGAACAGGAGGAAAGAGAGATTGAAGTGGGTATAGCGTAATAACTTCATGGTCGGGGTATGGGGAGTTTACGGCATGTCGAATGCCAATTTGTAGCCGAAACCGTAAACGGCTTTTATTTCTGCTTGTGTGCCGGCAGCTTTCATCTTTTTCCTCAAATTCTTCACCTGGGAATAAATGAAGTCGAGACTGTCCGCCTGGTCGATGTGGTCGCCCCATACAGACTCTGCCAATGCCATACGGTTGATGAGGCGGTTGGGATTGCTGATGAAATAATACAGCAGGTCGAACTCCTTACGGTTGAGGTTCAGTTCGTTCCCGTTTACGGTCACTTTGCGTGTGTCGGGGACTAAAGTCAGGTTGCCCAGTACGATACTGGTGTCTCCTCCGGCTTTTTTCCTGCGCAACAGGGATTTTACCCGTGCGTTAAGCTCGGCCAGATGGAATGGTTTGGCCAAATAATCGTCGGCCCCGAGGTTAAGCCCCTCCACCTTGTCCTCAATGGAGTCTTTGGCCGAGATGATGATGACGCTTTCCTGTTTACGCATCCGTTTGAGATGGGCCAGGACAGAAAGACCGCTTCCGCCGGGCAGCATGATGTCCAGCAAGATACAGTCGTAATCGTAATCGTTAACCTTTTCCATGGCGGAAGCATAGTCTTCCGCACACTCCACGATGAACTTTTCGCGCGTGAGGTACTCCCTGACGGTATTCCGCAACTCCTCTTCGTCTTCAATCAGCAGGATCTTCATGGCTGTTCCGTATCGGATGGATTGTCAATGGGTAATCTGTCTTTCTTCCGGTAACCTGTGCTGTTGAGGATAGCCACCAAGTCACCGTTTTCTTGGCAGATTCTTACCTCTATATAAGGAATGCGCGGGTGGTGGTGTATCTCACGGGCCTCTGCGTAAAGCCATCCGGCAGACACGGCTTTCAGGAAGTTGATATTGGCGCTTAAAGACAATGTTACCTGTGCATAGCTGTTGGCTACGGCGGCAAAAGCCAAGTCGGCCAACGTGAAAAGGGCACCGCCTTGGCAGACCCCGGCAGCATTGAGGTGGGCAGGGGTGACTTCCATTCGGGCTTTGGCATATCCCGGACGGATGTCAAGTATCTCGACACCGGCCGCCCGGGCAAACCGGTCGTTCTTTAATAATTCGGATAATGTCATACTATAGTTGGATAAAAATGTCAGGCGAAAGTTTTTCGTATTTCTTCCCAGTGTTCGCAAAGCGATTGCATGGAAGGGAACAACAAGTCGGCACCGGCATCAATCAGCACTTCGTCGGGCAGCGGCCCCGTATTGACGGCGATGGTGAAGATTCCGGCAGCTACTCCGGCTTGTACCCCTAAGGGAGCATTTTCCACCACAAGGCCTTCCCACGGTTGTACACCGGCTTTTTGCAGCCCCATGAGGTAGGGCTCGGGGTTGGGCTTGCCGTATTTCACATCAAAACTGGTCACCATCAGGTCGCGCCGGAATACGTCCGGGAAATTATGATTCAGCCGGTCGATGAGGCTGACCTGCCCCGACCCGGTAACGACCATGGGGGTGAAGCCATCGGCCTTTACCTTTTTCAGCAACTCGTAAGCGCCCGGCATCCGTGGGGCTTCCGGACAACGGCTGAACACGTCGGACTTGGCTTTTCCTCTTCGGTAGCCCGGCGTCCCCAATCACGTTGTGCCAGCAGATCGATGGTTCCGCCGCCCGTACGTCCTTCGTGCATGTAGGCTTCTTCGGGCGTGATATGCAGGCCGAACTGCGTCATGGCATGGCTCCAGGAATAAGCATGGTTGGGCATGGAGTCGAAGAGGACCCCGTCCATATCAAAAAGCACGGCTTTAAGGCGCGTCGCCCCAAAGCCGTGCTTCATTAAATATTTGTCTTTTTCAGCTTCGAACATGGGCTTATTTGTTTAAGCGTGCGCGGATGGCTTCACTTTCTTTTTCGTAACCCGGTTTGTTCAGCAGGGCGAACATGTTCTTCTTGTAGGCTTCCACGCCCGGCTGGTTGAAGGTATTTACCCCCAAGAGGTTGCCGCTGATGCCGCAGGCTTTCTCGAAGAAATAGATGATTTGTCCCAAATAGTACTCGTTCAACACAGGGACACTCAGGCGCATGTTGGGCACACCGCCGTCCACGTGAGCCAATTGCGTACCCAGTTCGGCCATCTTGTTTACTTCGTCCACACGCTTTCCGGCCAGGAAGTTCAGGCCGTCCAGATTTTCGTCGTCCGAAGGGAAGAGCACCTTATGGTTGGGTTGTTCGATACTGATGACGGTCTCGAAGATGGTACGTTCACCGTCCTGAATCCATTGTCCCATGGAATGAAGGTCGGTGGTGAAATCTACGGCAGCCGGGAAAATACCTTTTTGATCCTTTCCTTCCGATTCTCCGTACAACTGTTTCCACCATTCGTTCAGGTAGTGCAGCTTAGGCTGGTAGTTTACCAGAATTTCTATTTTCTTGCCTTCGGCATATAAAGCGTTGCGGCAGGCTGCATATACGGCCGAGGGGTTTTCCATGAAAGGTACGTCCACGGCAGTTGCTTTTTCCATGTCGGCAGCACCGGCCACGAGTTGTGCGATGTCAAAGCCGGCCACGGCAATAGGCAGCAAGCCTACGGGAGTGAGTACGGAGAAACGTCCGCCCACATTGTCGGGGATGATAAAGCTCTTGTATCCTTCCTTGTCAGCCGTGGTACGGGCGGCACCTTTTTGGGCATCGGTTACGGCCACGATGACTTTGCGGGCCATGTCCTTGCCGCGCTGGTCTTCGCATTGCTTTTTCAGCAGGCGGAAAGCCAAAGCCGTTTCGGTGGTCGTGCCGCTCTTGGAAATATTGATGACACCGAATTTCTTGTCGGCCAGGTAAGCGCACATTTCGGCCAGATAGTCTTCGCCGATGTTGTTTCCGGCAAACAGGATGACCGGGTTCTTCTTATCGTTCAGCAACCATTGGAAACTGTTGCTCAGGGCTTCGATGACGGTGCGTGCGCCAAGGTAGCTTCCGCCGATGCCGGCTACTACGACCACTTCGCAGTTCTCGCGGAGCACCTGTGCCGTGGCGTTCAGTTCACCGATGAAATCGGGAGTAATGGAAGACGGCAAGTGCAGCCAACCTAAAAAGTCGTTACCCGGACAAGTGCCGTTTTCCAACGCTTCCTGTGCGGCTTTCACCTTCGGTTCGTATGCCGCGATGGCATCGGCCCGAAGGAACTGAGTTGCTTTTGTGATGTCTAATTGAATATTCTTCATCTTTTTACGCTATTAAAAAACAATAATGAGTTATCGGAATGAATCGGTGAGCAGTTTTATCTCGATGCTCGGCGAGATACGTTCGTAGAGGATATTATATACGGCGTCCAGAATCGGCATGTTGACATGGAGGCACTTGTTGATGTCCTTCATACATTTGGTGCCGTAATACCCTTCGGCTATCATTTCCATTTCTATTTGTGCGCTTTTCACGCTGTAACCCTTGCCTATCATGGAACCGAACACCCGGTTGCGGCTGAAGTTGGAATATCCCGTGACGAGAAGGTCGCCCAGATAGACCGAATCGATGATATTCCGTTCAATGGGGTGTACAATCTTGAGAAAACGGTTCATTTCCTGCGCTGCGTTAGACATGATGACCGACTGGAAGTTGTCTCCATACTTCAGGCCGTTGCAGATACCCGCCGCGATGGCATAGACGTTCTTCAACACCGAAGCGTATTCAATGCCGATGACGTCGTCGCTGATTTTGGTCTTGACATATTCGCTGCTGATCATGTCGGCAAAGTTTTGCGCCTTTTCCAAGTCGGCGCATCCTACGGTCAGATAAGTAAGCCGTCCCAAAGCCACTTCTTCCGCATGGCTCGGTCCCCCCAAAACGGCCAGATTCTCGTCGGGCACACTATACACCTGATGAAAATATTCCGAGCAGACCAGGTTTTCGTCGGGCACGATACCCTTGATGGCCGTGACGATGAATTTATCGCGCAGGCGCGTCTTGAGTTTTTTCAGATGACTCTTTAAATAAGGTGAGGGGGTGACGAAAATCAAAGTATCCGCTTCTTCCACTATTTTATTGATGTCGGCAGAGAAGTGGATGCGGTTCACGTCGAAATGTACGCTGGTCAGGTAAGCCGGATTATGTCCCAGGCGGCGGAATTCCTCGATGCGGTCTTCCCGTCGCATGTACCAATGGATGGAATCGTTTCGCTCCAACATCATCTTGGCGATGGCAGTAGCCCAGCTACCGCCCCCCATGATGGCTATGGTTCCACAATTTCCCATGTTTTCCGGTTGTTATATTTTAGCAATCCACTCGGCCACGTCGTTGACGGATGGCTTTTCGATGTCGAGTTTGTATTTCTTGATGACCTCTCCCACCTGTTGCTGTAGCTTTTGCGGATTGACTTCCTTCATGTCGCTTACCAGATTATATCCGGCTTTTTGCAGCACGGGCACGAGTGCTTCGGCCACGCCGATGGCAGCGTATTTGTCGGCACTGTCCTTGGGTATTTTCTTTTCAGGACGCATTTGCGGGAAGAAGAGAACCTCTTGAATCGTGGTCTGGCCCGTCATGAGCATGACCAGACGGTCGATGCCGATACCGATACCGCTGGTGGGGGGCATGCCATATTGCAAGGCACGCAGGAAATCCTGGTCGATGAACATCGCTTCGTCGTCGCCCTTCTCGCTCAGGCGCATCTGTTCGATGAAACGCTCTTCCTGATCTATCGGGTCGTTCAACTCCGAATAGGCATTGGCCAGTTCCTTACCGTTGACCATCAACTCGAAACGCTCGGTCAATGCCGGATTACTGCGGTGTTTCTTGGTGAGCGGCGACATTTCCACCGGATAGTCGGTGATAAAGGTAGGTTGGATATAAGTACCCTCGCAGAACTCGCCGAAAATCTCGTCGATAAGCTTGCCTTTACCCATCGTGTCATCGATTTCCAGATTCAGGGTCTTGCATATCTCGCGGATTTCTTCTTCGCTCTTCCCGTTCAGGTCATAACCCGTTTTTTCCTTGATGGCCTCCAAGATGGGCAGACGGCGATAGGGTGCCTTGAAGCTGATGGTCTTTCCGTCCACCACGCTCTCCGTGCTGCCGTTCACAGCGATGCAGATGCGCTCGAGCAACTTTTCGGTAAACGCCATCATCCAGTTGTAATCCTTATATTGTACATAAAGTTCCATGCAAGTGAACTCCGGATTGTGGCTCTTGTCCATACCCTCGTTGCGGAAGTTCTTGCCGATTTCGTACACGCCTTCGAAACCGCCTACGATGAGGCGTTTCAGGTAGAGTTCCGTAGCGATACGAAGATACAGGTCGATGTCGAGCGAGTTGTGGTGGGTAATGAACGGGCGCGCGCTGGCTCCTCCCGGGATGGATTGCAGGATGGGCGTCTCCACCTCCGTGTAGCCTGCTTCGTCCAGGGCGGCACGCAACGTTTTCAGGATGGCCGAACGCTTCAGGAACGTTTCCTTCACTCCGCTGTTGACAATCAAGTCCACGTAACGCTGGCGGTAACGCAGTTCCGGGTCGTCGAAAGAGTCATATACCTCGCCGTCTTTCATCTTGACGATGGGCAGGGGCTTGAGGCTCTTGGCCAAAACCGTCAGTTCTTGCGTGTGCACGCTGATTTCGCCTGTTTGAGTCTTGAAAACAAAGCCTTTGATGCCGACAAAGTCACCCAAGTCGAGCAATTTCTTGAATACGGTGTTGTATAAATCCTTGTTTTCTCCGGGACAAATATCATCGCGGGTGACATACACCTGAATGCGCCCTTTGGAATCCTGCAATTCGAGGAAAGAGGCTTTGCCCATGATGCGCCGGCTCATGATACGGCCTGCGATGCACACTTGGCGTTTCTCTTCCGCCGCATCGTCGTATTCGGCTTTGATGTCGGTCGAGAAAGCATCGGTCGGGTATTCGTCAGCCGGATAAGGGTCGATGCCCAAGGCACGGAGTTCGTTCAGGTTGTTCCTTCTTACGATTTCTTGTTCACTTAACTCTAAAACATTCATTTTTATTCTGATTTCGATATTTGGGGCAAAATTACAAAAGTTTTTTGAGTGTCCCAATGATTTACCCGTTTATTAGCATGGAGCTTAGGACAGTGAAAACATGTTTTCTTTGGAATGACGGACTTATATAGTTAATTTTGTGTTAAATATTCGGGGGGGGTAATTTTGTTCAGTATAAAAATGCTAACTTTCGCAAATAAATCAATAGAGTGGTAACTTTTAAAAATTGGGACTATGAAAGCAAAAGTTTGGAAAGGTGTCTGGGCCTTATGTGTAGTTGCCGTTACGATGGCATCTTGTGATTTTGTGAATAAGATGAAAGAGAATGCTACTACAACGCCGTCGGACACGATTATCGGAGCAAATGCCGGGGAGTTGGACGGGAAAATAGATGAATTGTTGGAATTGGCCAAGGCAAAAAAGGAAACGGCAGAGTTTGCCGAGATTTATACCTATTTCAATTATAAGCCGGGTGATCCTTCTACGAGTGTGACGATACAAATTGTAACGCCGGAGGATAAGAACAAGATGGCGGAATATAGTTGGTACGATAATAAGGATGTCCGTAACAAACTGGATAAACAGGATATGGTGATTTCGGATCATGACGATAATGTGATTGATACCTATGACGGTTTCAAGGATATGCTTTTCACTTACGATGATGTGGCCAAGCAGGTGGAGAATCTGCCGGTGTTCTGCAAAGAGGCGTTGGAAGCATCGGGATATGGCGAAGACGGCTATGTGAGAAGCTACCAGATAGAAAAAGGTGATGCGTTCATCATGGTGGGACACAAGTCCTCCAATATGTTGAGTAAGACTTACCATGTAGCCGAAGATGGCGAACATATCATAGTGAAAGAATAAGTGTAAGGCGCTTCTGTTCGGAAATCCGCTGTCGTCTCATATTTCCGGAAGTTCCGTGGCAGGACTTGGATATGACGGCGGATTTCCTTTTTGAGGAAAGAAGGGGGTATGAACGTTCGTAAGGATTCACAGGCGTTGTCCGCTCGGTTTTACTTTGCGTCATCCGGTGGTGAAATACAAGAGGGGCGGGAAAAAGCAGATGAGACTATTCCGCCCAGTGCGGCCGAACCCGGAAAAGGCTTTTTTCTTTCTTTTTTCGTGCCACGCAGGGGATTTTGGGTTACCCCTTTGTTGTTGGATCTTAATTTTCTCGTCTTTCTGGCCATGTGCTTGTCCGGTGTAGGGATATTTTTTCCGGACAATGTCGATTTGTTGCATTGGGGCGCCGATTTTGCTCCATTGACTCTGACCGGCGATTATTGGCGTGTGCTGACCTGCAATTATGTGCATGTAGGTCTTATACACTTGGCCATGAACATGTATGCCTTATTGTTCATTGGTCTGTTTTTGGAGCCGTTGGCGGGTTCCCGCCGTATGGCTATGGCTTATGTCTTGTCCGGACTTTACGCATCCTTGGCGAGCCTGTCGGTCAATGCCGAATGGATTGCGGCCGGGGCTTCGGGAGCCATATTCGGCTTGTACGGTCTCTTTTTTGCTTATTTGCTTTTACGCAGGGGCGGAGAGGAGAGGCGAAAGACCTTGCTTGTCAGCATTGCGGTTTTCATTTTGTATAATCTGTTGTTTGGGATGAGAGATGACAGTGTGGATAATGCGGCGCACGTCGGTGGATTGGGGTGTGGTTTCTTGTTGGGGGTGGCTTACGGGATGTCGGATAAGGTGCGTGAGAAAAGCAAACGGATGGTTGTGGCTTTT
>ERZ1504711.184-NODE-184-length-19408-cov-4.180592_pt1 | contig 19408 bp, 9 predicted proteins | sample MGYA00571816_ERZ1504711 | MGnify/ENA primary metagenome ERZ1504711 (study PRJEB39906, sample SAMEA3182046) | gut metagenome | biome: human; feature: gut; material: Stool; isolation source: human stools | place: Canada | collected 2011-11-15 ...
GAACATCGTGAGCAAGCGCATCGAACAGTTGCCGCAGACGGCCATGGTGGATATATCCGGTACGACGGGAGCGGAAATCATTTGTATCCCGGATGAAGCGAAACTTTTGTCGATGGGGCTGGATATGGAAACCTTGTCCAAGGCCATCCAGTCGAACAATATCACGCTCGGGGCGCTTTCCGTCGTAGACGGGTTGTACCGTTACAACATCCATTTCGATTCGCAGTTGCTGAATCGGGAGGACATTGAGAATGTGTATATCAACCACGAAGGCCGTCTGGTGCAGTTGAAAGACTTGTGCCGTGTGGAAGAAAAACTGGCATCGCGGGCAGGACTGGTGCGCCACGACGGGAAGAATGCCGTGACGATGGCCGTCATCAAACAGAACGACGCGCAGATGGAAGATTTGCAGGAGAGCATCGAGGGGCTGGTGGAAGACCTGAGGAAGGAATATCCGGATATCAGTTTCGACCTGACGCGCGACCAGACCCGACTGCTGACGTACTCCATAGACAATCTGGAACAGAACCTGTACGTGGGGGCGGTGTTGGCCTGTCTGGTGCTTTTCCTGTTCATGAAAGACTGGCGGTTGCCGCTGTTGATTATCATCACCATCCCCTTGACGCTGATTGTGACGCTGCTCAGCTTTCATTTGTTAGACATCTCTCTGAACATCATCTCCCTGTCGGGACTGATTCTCGGTGTGGGAATGATTGTGGACAACTCCATCATCGTTATCGATAACGTGATGCAGCGGTGGCGGCAGGGGATGCCGCTTGCGGACGCCCTCGTGAAAGGAACGAACGAGGTGTTCACCCCGATGTTGAGTTCGGTGTTGACCACCTGTTCGGTGTTTGTCCCGTTGATTTTCCTGAGCGGCATCGCCGGTGCCCTGTTTTACGACCAGGCGATGGGCGTCACGATAGCCTTGTTCGCCTCGCTTTTCGTGGCGGTGTTGGTCATTCCGGTGTATTTCATGGTGTTGTACCGGAAAAGAAAAACATGTCCGGAAGGAGAGGTGCTCGACCGTAAGTTCCATTTTAATTTTTATGCTCCCTACGAACGCGGTATCAAATGGGTTTTACGGAATCCGGTGAAGAGCGTGACGGCTTTTTGTCTGGCTATCCCGGCCATCTTCCTTATCTATAAAGGGCTGGAGAAAGAACGTCTTCCTTATATGGAGCATAACGATGCGCTGATGAAAATAGACTGGAACGCGGGTATCTCGGTGGAGGAGAACGATGTCCGTGTGGGGGATGTGTTGAAGCAGGTGGACGGACTGGTACGGACTTCTACGGCGATGGTCGGCGTGCAGGATTTCGTGCTGTCCCATACCGAAGACCTTACCACGTCCGAAGCTGTGGTCTACTTTCAGGCGGAGGACGGGGAAACCTTGCGGCTGGCGCAGGAGAAGATAAGAAACTACATGGCGGAACACTATCCGCACGGCACGGTGGAGTTCGGCGTGTCCGGCAACATTTTCGATTTGATATTCTCCAATGACGATGCGGACTTGGAGATACGTTTGCAGCGTCAGGGCGGAGGGCGTCCCGATGTGCAGGAAGCCTGGGCTTTTCTGGACACTTTGTCGCGCCGCTTCCCCGAGGTGGCGGTGCAGCCGGTCGTTTCCGAATGCAACATACAATACGTGGCCGACACGGAGCAGATGGCGGTGTACCATGTGTCGTATGCCGCTTTACAGGCTCGGTTGAGGATGTTGGTGAGCCAGAATGAGGTGTATGCCATCAATGAGGGGGCCCGTTCGCTGCCGGTCATTATCGGTGAACGCAGTATGGATAGCCGTAGATTGTTGCAGTACACCGTGCGCAACGACGACGGGGTGGACATACCTTTGAGCTACCTGATACGCGAAACGCAGGGCGAGGACTTCAAACGGCTGTATTCCGGAAACGGCGGGGATTATTATCCCGTGAAGATTACGGCGGACGACCGTACGGTGGAGAGCATCGTGGATTTCACGGAACGGTTCGTGAAGGCCGACCCGCGCTATTCGGCATCGTTTACGGGCAATTATTATTCCAGCCGGGAGATGATAGGCGAACTGGTGCTGGTGTTGAGCGTGGCTGTGGCATTGCTGTATTTCATCTTGGCCGCGCAGTTCGAAAGCATCGTGCAGCCGTTGGTCATCCTGTCGGAAATCGTAATCGATGTGTTCTGGGTGTTCCTTGTCCTGTGGCTGTTGGGCGAGTCGCTGAATATCATGTCTATGATAGGTATCGTGGTGATGAGCGGTATCATTATCAACGACTCTATCCTGAAAGTGGATACGATGAACCGGTTGAGGCGGGAGGGGATGCCCCTCGTTACGGCTATCTGGCGCGGCGGGCACAGTCGTTTGCGCCCCATTGTCATGACTTCGCTCACGACTATTCTGGCCATTCTTCCTTTCCTGAGCCGGGGCGATATGGGATCTGCCTTGCAATACCCATTGTCGTTGACCCTGATTGTCGGCATGGTGGCCGGCACGTTGGTCAGCCTGTTCTTCATACCGTTGGTGTATTACCTTATATATAGGAGAAGGGGATAAGGCTTATGCAAGAGAAAACTCACATACTGGATCGCGTATCGTCGTTCAGCCTGTTGCTCACGATGATTATCCTGATGATTATCGGGGCTGCCCTGATTCCGTTGGTAGACGTGGGTTCGTCCCCCAAGCCGCGCCAGGGCAAGACGCTGATGATAAGCTATGGATGGAGGAACGCCTCGCCCAAGGTGGTGGAGCAGGAGGTGACGTCGAAGATAGAGGGGTTGGTCTCGGCTGTGAAAGGCGTGGCCGAAGTCTCGTCGGAGTCTTATTTCGGTTCGGGACGGGTTACGGTCGTGCTGAAGAAAGAAGCCGATGTGTCCGCCGTGAAGTTCGAGATTTCGTCGCTCTTGAAGCAGGTGCGGAAGAAATTGCCCGAAGAGGTTTCTTATCCAGAACTGACGGGTGGGGAAGTGGTGAATGACGGTGCCCCGCAGAAAGAAAGTCCTGTGAGGCATCTGTTGACCTATCAGGTGAATTCCAACCTGAAAGGCGAACAGATAAAAGAGTATGTGGAGAAAAACGTCGAACCGGTGGTACGGGCATGGGAAGAGGTGAAGAGCGTGGACGTGACCGGCGGGACCTCCAAATATATGGAGATTACGTACGACCCCCTCATCGTGGCGAACTATGGCCTGACGGTAGCAGACGTGGAGGACGGCATCAAAAGTTTTATCGGGAAGTCAGATATTGTGGGCGATGTGATGTACAGGGATGAAGACGGGGAGCAAAGCCGTGTCACCCTTTACCTGAAGACCTCGAGGTTTGCCCGCCAGATAGGCGAGATGCCCCTGAAGACCGTGGACGGGAAGATTATCTATCTGAACGACTTGGCCACCTTCGAATACCGGGACCGGCTGCCGGGCAGTTACTACCGCGTAAACGGGCTGAACACCATCTACATGAACATCGTCGTGGATGCCGATGCCAACGAGATAGAGTTGTCGCGCCAGTTGCGTGCGAAAATAGAGGAATTGAAACCCCGTTTGCGCGACGGCATGTATCTGACTTTGACGTACGACGCAGCCAAGGAGAAACAGTCGGAACTGGAAAAGCTGATTACGCGCACGTTGATGTCGTTGGCCATCCTGTTGGTGTTCGTCTGGTTGGTCCGCCGTAACTGGAAGTATCTGTCGATTATCGCCATCACGTTGGCCGCCAACGTCCTGATAGCCGTCATGGCTTACTATGTGTTCGACATGCGTCTGCATACCTTTTCGTTGGCCGGCATCACGGTGTCGTTGGGACTGATTATCGACGCGGCCATTGTGATGGTGGACCATTACAGTTACTACCACAACCGGAAAGCGTTTTTGGCCATACTGGCCGCCTTGCTTACCACAATAGGGTCGTTGGTGGTGGTGTTCTTCATGCCGGAGTATATCCAGCGCGACCTGTACGACTTCTCTTGGATTATCATCATTAACCTGACGGTGGCGCTTGTTGTGGCCTTGTTCTTCGTGCCGGCTTTGGTCAAACAGTTTCATTACAGCAGCCGCATGCCGATAAAACGTTTGTGGCGTTCCAAGCGGGTGATGGCCTGGACGCGCTTTTACCGCAAATACATCGCTTTCACGCAGAAACGCAAGTGGATATACTATGTCCTGTTGGTGTTGGCTTTCGGGATACCGTTCCATGCCCTTCCGGACCGGTGGGACAAGGAGAAGGTGTATTACCAGAGCGAGGAGGAAGAAGAGGCTCCGTGGTATGAAAGGGCGTACAATGCCACATTTGGCACCCGTTTTTTCCAGACCGAGCTGAAAGAACCGTTGAGCAAGGTGTTCGGAGGAACCATGCGTCTCTTTGCGCAGTCGTTGGACGAGAATACATATGCCAAAGAGGAAGAGGAGATGAAACTCCACATCCGTGCCCAAATGCCTTTGGGCGGAAGTGTGCACGAATTGAACGAGAAGGTGCAGATTCTGGAGAACTTTTTGGTCGGGTTCAAGGAAATCAAACGGTTCGAGAGCCGCGTGGAATGGTGGGGGGCCAACCTGACCGTGGAATTCAAGGATGAATACCGCGACACTTCTTTCCCTTATGTCTTGGAGAGCAAGGTCATCGGCAAGGTCATTTCCATCGGCGGGGCGGATTGGAGCACTTACGGCGTGAGCGAGCGGGGTTTCAGTAATTCGCTGAACCTGCAATACCGGTCGAACCGGATCGAGATTGCCGGGTACAATTATAATGCCTTGTACCGGTACGCGGAGGACATTTGTGCCCGTTTGAAGCAGAACCACCGCGTGATGGACATCATTATCGAAACGCCGGGGCATGAGCGGCAGGAAGATGAACTGTACATGGTCTATACGCCGCAGAACTTTGCCTTGTACGGACAATCGGCGGCGGCCATGCACGGCACGTTGCGCGAGTTGCTTTCGGGAGTGGACGTGGGGCGTTACGAGGACGAGTTTATCCGGACCGACATCTACCTGCGTTCGTTGCAATCCGACCGTTTCAATGTGTGGGATTTGGAACATACCCATGTCAAGACGTCAGAAGGAGACGTGTGGCTTCCGCCTTTTATGGACATGAACCTGCGGGAGGCCAAGAACTGCATTCCCAAAAAGAATCAGGAGTATGTGTTGCGTGTGGCTTTCAACGTGTTGGGTTCGTACAACTACACGGCCAAGTACATAGAGGAAGTGACGGATGAGTTCAACGACCGCTTCCCGGTGGGGTACCGTTGCCTGAACAACACGCCGAACTGGTATCAGGACGAAGGCACGCAGTATTGGCTGATATTGGTCATCGTGCTGATTATCTACTTCATGTGTTCCATCCTTTTCGAGTCGTTCCGGTTGCCTTTCGTCATCATCACTTTGATTCCGGTGTCCTTCATCGGCACGTTCCTGACGTTCTACTTTTCCGGAGTGAAGTTCGGGACGGGCGGTTTCGCCTCATTGGTCCTGCTGAGCGGACTGGTGGTGAATGCCGGTATTTACATTATCAACGAGTATAACAACCAAACGGCGGCCTGCAAGGCGCAGGCGTTGCCTCGTGTGAATTTGTACGTTAAGGCTTACAACCACAAGATTATTCCGGTGTTCCTGACCACGCTTTCTACCGTTCTGGGCTTGGTGCCGTTCCTCATAGACGGGCAGGAGGAAGCTTTCTGGTTCTCTTTCGCCATTGGCACGTCGGGCGGCCTGCTGTTTTCCATCCTGGCCCTGATATTCGTCATGCCCATCTTTATGCCTTTGAAGAAGGCTGCTTCCGGTTTCGCGCGGCATACGCGGACGGTGTCATGCCGAACATCTCTTTGAAGTAGGAAGAGAAGTAGCGCGGGGTGTTGAAACCTACCATCCATGAAATTTCCTGTACGGAATATTGGCCGCTTTCCAACAATCGGGCGGCGCGTTTCAACCGGATGGAACGCATGAACTCCGTGGGTGTCTGCCCCGCTATGGCCTGCATCTTCCTGTAGAGCGAGGAGCGTTCTAATCCCATGTCGGTACTGAGGGCTTCCACGTTGTATTCGGTGTTGTCCATGTTCTTTTCGATGCATTCCAATGCCTTTTGTATCAGTTTCTCGTCCAGACTGGTAATCGTGATTTCCTTGGGGTTGATGTGCGTGCCTTTCCGGAACGAAGCCAACCGTCGCTCGCGTTGTTCCAGAAGCTGACGGATGCGGCTGTGCAACACGTCGATGTCGAACGGTTTGGCGATAAACGAGTCGGCACCGGCTTCGTATGCCCCGCTCCGGCTTTCGGAAGAGTTTTTGGCCGTGAGCAGGATGAACGGGATGTGGCAGCACTGCACGTTGTCCTTGACCGCGCGGCAGAAGGTATAGCCATCCATGTGCGGCATCATCACGTCGCTGATGATGAGGTCGGGACCGTATTCCCGTGCCATGGCCAGTCCCTCCTGCCCGTCGGCGGCGGTGAGCACGGTGAAGTCCTGTCCGAGAAGATCTTTCATGAACGTGCGGAATTGCTCGTTGTCTTCGGCCACTAAGACGGTGACTTTGTTCCCTTCGGGCACGGGGGATTCGGGTGCTTTCTCCGTGTCGGGAAGCGTGCTTCCGATGGCGGCTTGGGAATCGGAGGAGGCGGTTTGCGGCAGTTGGGCAGGCAGCAGCAGCGTGAAGCACGTGCCTTTTCCCGGTGTGCTTTCCACCGTGATTTCTCCTTTGTGCAAGTCCATATAACCTTTGACCAGATGCAGTCCGATACCGCTGCCGGTATTCACGGGATGGCTTTGTGTGCCTTCGCTTTGGTAGAAACGCACGAAAATATTTTTCAGGTCTTCCGCCGGGATGCCTATGCCGGTGTCGCTGACGGTGATGCGGATGCCGCTAGGACCTTCGCCTGCCGGGGAGCTTTCCTGCCATCCCGCCTGTACGGTGATGAAACCGCCTTCGGGGGTGAACTTCATGGCGTTGGAAAGCAGGTTGTTCAGCACGCGTGTCATCTTTTCGGCATCCAGACGGAACAGGTCTTCCTGCCCGAAAGCACACTCGCAGGACAATCCGATGTGCTGTTCGTGGGCGAGTGAGCCGAAATGGTTCACGTTGTCTTCGATGAACGGTTTGATTTGCACGGTCGACAGTTTCAGTTGTTCGCCTTTCTGTTCCAGACGGCGGAAGTCGAGCAACTGGTTGACGAGCCGAAGCAAGTCGCGGGCGTTACCGAGTATCTTTTCCAGTTCGCTTTTGAGGGCGGAGTCGCCGGCTTTGCGGATGAGCAGTTCGAGCGGGGTAATGATGAGTGCGAGCGGCGTGCGCAGCTCGTGGCTGATGTTGGTGAAGAAGCGGAATTTGAGTTCGTCGAGATGCTGCTCCTTCTGCCGTTTCAGGTTTTCCTGTTCCGCCATCATGCGCGAACGCTTGTAGGCGATGTATAGTTCGATGATGTAGTAGAGGAGTGCCAGCGCGGCGATGAGGTAAATGGCGTAAGCCCACCAAGTCTTCCACAAAGGTGGCTCTACCGTGATTTGCCATTCGGCGGCGGCTCCCCACGGTGTGCTTCCCATGGCGGCTTGTACCTGAAGCGTGTACGTTCCGGGCGTGAGGGAGGTGTAGCTGGCCGTGCAGATGCCTGTCGGTTCCGAAGTGAGGTTCCATGTTTTGTCCACCCCTTCCAGCCGGTAACGGTAGTGCGTGTGTTGGGGCGTGTCGTAATCCAAGGCGGAAAATTTCATTTCGATGAAATTCTCGTTGTATTTCAGGTACAGGTGGCGGGTGTAGGACAGCCCTTCCGGAAGCAGTTGGCGGTCGCGGAACGTGCCTTCGTTGTTGATGGGATGGTTCATGACGCGCAGGCCGACGAGTGTCGGCCTCAGGTTTTCGTGCCCGTAGTCCGTGGCTTGGGGGGCAATGTCGGTGATACCGTTCAGTCCGCCCACATATACATGCCCGTCCGGCATGGCGGTGATGGACTGTTCCATCATTTCCCCGTATTGCACGCCGTCTTTTCCGTCTAACCGTGCGATGGAAAAGGTGCCGTCTGCGTTCCGGTTTATTCTCCCGATGCCGTTGGAAGTCGATACCCACAGCTTCCCCTCGGCATCGGCGGCAATGCCTTGTATGCAGTTGTTCGGCAGGCCGTTTTCCGTGCTGAGCCGCAGGGTTTCCTTCGTGCGGAAGTCATGGCATATCAATCCGTTCTGCGTACCTATCCAGACGGATGTTCCTTCGGCGTATGCACAGTTGTATTTCGTGCTGTATCTTTCCCAAGGGACTATCCAAGCCAGACGTTGCAGTTTCTTCCGGGTAATCTCATATCCGAAGAGTCCGTTTTGTCCGCCGATGATGAGTTGACCGGGTTTTATTTCTATGGCAAAGCTCATGGCACGGCTGCGGTTCAGTTCCGGAAAATCTTCATTGAGTCGTAGGGCTTGTCCTTTTTCCGGCCGACAAAGATACAGGTCTTTCAAATCCATACAAACCAAGATGCTGCCATCGGAAAGGGGAAGGCTGAAACGGACCGTTTCGGACGGGAGACCCGGCAGCAGCGTCGGGTCTGCCCGCTCGACCCTATTGCCCTGTATTTTGTATAGTCCTTGCCGGGTGCTGCACCAGAATGCACCGTGCGGGTCTCTTTTGATGTCTGTACAATAGAGGTGACTGAATCCGGAGTGGAATGCCCGGTAGTTTTTGCGGGCCGTGTCGAACAGGTAGATGCCTTCCATCGTGCCGACCAGCAAGTGTCGGCCGTCGTACGGACAGAGGCTGCGAATCATCCGTCCTTCCTCGTGCGCCACCTCCTCGTTGATATAGTATTCCATGTATTTTCCGGGAGGGACGGCCCGCAAGATTCCGGAACTGCTCAACCCTAACCATAGCCCTTGCCGGTCGTCGACGAGGACTGACATGATGAAGTCCGTTACGGATTCGTTTCCGGTCAGTTTCAGGCGGTGGGTTTCTTGTAGAAGTTCAAAACGTGGGGAAAGTTTGATGAGTGTTTGGTTGCCACCTAACCAAAAACAGCCGTCTTTGCATTTTTTAATATCATTAATGGCTTTTCCCTTAAGTATTTCTTTCCACTCGCGCGTATATATATTATAGAGGTACAAGTATCCTTCCGTATGGCTGACGGAGATAAGCAGGTGCTCCTTGTCGGCTTGCAGCCAGGCCGTACGGAAATATTCGGAAGGGGCGGGAGTGGCCACGGTGGAATCTTCGCCCACGATGCGTCCGCTTTTCTCTTCCCAAACCAGCATCCTGCCGGTGTTCAGGAATATCAGATGAAAGGGACCGGCCTGCATGACTTCTTTGACACGGATACCCCGAGATTTTTCTTCGGGTCGTGGCTCGTAGACCTGTTTGGCCGGTTTTTTCCAGTCATACCGGTAAAGTTTTCCGCTTTCGGTAATAATCCAGGCGTTTCGGTCGTGGTCGAGGATAAAGTCATTGAAAGCTTCGGTCAGACGGGCAGCCTCAAAGCGTTCTTTGATATCGTGACAGAAACGTCCGGTACGGGTATTGATGAGATAGAGACGGTAAAAGTCCTTGGCCCACAGCAGCCCGTTGCCGCCGTCATAGCTTGTGCATAAATTGTGCATACCCAAGGGGACGGTGTAGGTCAAGTCGCAGGCGAGCGGCTCGAAGCTGTTGCCGTTGTACACATTGAACATGCCTTCGGTGCAGGCCAGTATCTTGCCGTCTTCCATTTGTGTGAGGAAGCGTACTTGATTATTGAAAAGTCCGTTTCCGGTATCCAGCAGCCGGAATCTTTCCGTCGAGGAGGATGACCGGTAAGGCAAGGACAACAGCGTAGCGGTTATGATAAGAATCCAGAAGTTTTTCATCTCTTGACATTAGGTTTATTACAGCAAAGATACAAAAACGTATGTAAAGAATGGTGGCTTTGGCCGGATTTGTATTCCGGGAAACGCAGGTTGGTGTATAAAATGTTGTTTTTATATGTATGGTATGTTGCAACCGGTGTTTTGCAACGCTTTGTACAGCGTTTTGCGACGCTTCGTGCAGTGGCGTTTTGCACGTCCCCGTTACATTTGCAAAGTCTTAATGAAAAACCGTGAGAACATGGAAGAAAAATTCGACTTTGCAGATTTTTATGAGAGCCACTACCGGTCGGCCCTGCGATATGCTTCGATGTATGTCTTTAATGACGAAGACGCACGTGACATCGTGAGCGACGTTTTACTGCGTTTCTTGGAACAGGGGGAAAAGTTGAACCGCGAGAGAAATGTAGTCGGGCTGTTTTTCTCTATGATTTATAATAAGTGTATGGATTATCTTCGCCGCAGGTCGCGCTTCAAGCAGATAAAATACAAATTGAAGCAGACGGCAGACCGTTTTTCGGATGATGAGTTCGAGGCTCTGTGCCATAAGGAACTGTTTCGTATCATCGGTGAGACATTGTCCGAGATGCCGGCTTTGCAGCAGGAGGTGTTTCTGGATATCCACATGGAAGGGCAGACTTATCTCGAAGTGGCAAAGGCCAGGAATATCACTAAACGCGTGGTGGAATATCAGTTGCGTAAGGCCGAAAGGACTGTCGGTTGCAGTTTACAGCGGATGTACGGTTAGAATGGATTTTTTAATAGGTTTTTTCATATATTAGTTAAGTTAGAAACTGGAGAAGGCTGGGCAGCGATGCCCGGCCTTCACTGTTTTTATATCGGTCTTTTTTCTTTTATTTGATGCCCCTTCGGTTGAGGGCTTTCGAGTATTTGGCGGCGTTGGCCAGATGTTCGCGGTAGGTGCGTGCAAAGTTGTGCGTACCGGAAAAGTCTTCTTTGGCGCACATATACAGGTAGTCGTGCTTGACATGGTTCAACACGGCGTCGATACCGGCGATGGAAGGGATACGGATGGGGCCGGGAGGCAGGCCGGTGTTCCGGTAAGTATTGTAAGGGCTTTCCACGTTCAGATGATTGTGGTAAATTCTCCGGAGGGAGAAATCGTGCAGGGCGAACTTCACCGTCGGGTCGGCTTGCAGGGGCATGCCGGTACGCAGACGGTTGATGTACATGCCGGCCACCATAGGCTTTTCGGCGTTGTTGGCTGTTTCTTCGTCTACGATGGAGGCCAGGGTGACGACCTCGTTCGGTGTCAATCCGGCAGCTTCTGCCAAGCGGAGCCTTTCTTTGTTCCAGAATATGGTGTTTTCTTTCTGCATGCGTTTCATGAAATCCTCCAGACTTGTATTCCAATATACTTCATACGTGTTGGGGATGAACAGACAAGCCATCGTCGCGGTGTCATAGCCGTACTGACGGCAGAAGGCGGAGTCTGCAAAGTGTTGCGCCACGACGGCAGAGTCCATCATGAGTTTTTTCCCTAATGTGCCGGCCAGACGGTCCATCGTTCGTACGTTGGGAATAGTCAACCGGACGGGTGTCTGGCGTCCCTGTTTCAGTCGGCGGAATACGCTGAACATGTTATCTTCCGGTTCCACGGCGTAGCATCCGCTTTTCACGGTGTAGCCGCTGAGCGCGGATAGCAAGGGGAAACCGGAAGAGATGCCCGGACGGGCTGTGTTTTTGATTTTGACCCGTACGGAATCCGGTGTATCGTCTGCATTTATATAAAGGTATACAGTGTTTCCGATGCCGAATGTGGTATGGAAGAACGCCAGGTAAGTCCATAGTCCCAGCAAGACCACGATGACGCTGGCAGCCGGAAGTCCCCATTTAGATAAACCGCTCGCGTCCGGCAGTCCCCGGGCAAGCTCGGACTGCTCTCGCTCATTCGCGATTTTCTTGAATGCTTCTTTCTTTTCCATGATGATGAAATTCTGTTTCTTAATCGTGCAAAGTTAACCAAAAAAGGAAGGATTTTCAAAAAAGATATGTATATTTGCAACGATTTAATCTCATTTTAATATCATGAAAGTAAGAAAGCTAATGATGAGTGCGGCCCTGATGGCCGTTTTGCCGCTTGCGGCGCAGAAAGAGTCACAAGTCCGATTGTTTCCCGACCAGGCCAAACAATCCATTCCCAAAGAAATCTACGGCCAGTTTGCCGAACACCTCGGAACGTGTATTTACGGTGGGCTGTGGGTGGGCGAGAATTCTGCCATTCCCAATACGGACGGTTACCGGAACGATGTGCTTCAGGCTTTGAAGGACCTGAAGATACCTGTGTTGCGTTGGCCGGGAGGTTGTTTTGCCGATGAATATCATTGGATGGACGGTATCGGTCCCAAAGAGAACCGTCCGCGCATGGTGAACAACAACTGGGGCGGAACCGTGGAGGACAACAGTTTCGGTACACACGAGTTTCTGAACCTGTGCGAGTTGTTGGAGTGCGAGCCGTATGTGTCCATGAATGTGGGGAGCGGTACGGTGCAGGAGACGGCGCAGTGGGTGGAATACATGACGGCCGAGGACGGCCCGATGGCCAAGTTACGTAAGCAGAACGGTCGCGAGAAGCCGTGGCGTGTGAAATACATCGGTGTGGGCAATGAAAGTTGGGGATGCGGTGGTAACATGCGTCCGGAATATTATGCCGACCTGTATCGCCGCTATCAGACTTACTGTCGCAATTACGACGGTAACCGTTTGTTCAAGATAGCCAGCGGGTCGGGGGAATACGATTTGCATTGGACGGAAACGATGATGAAGCAGGCGCGCAACCAGATGGACGGCCTTTCGCTCCATTATTATACCGTGGCCGGATGGTCGGGTAGCAAAGGTTCGGCTACGGACTTCACTCCGGAAGATTATTATTGGACGATGGGTAAGTGCCTCGACATCGAGAACTGCATCAAGGAACATTCGGCCGTCATGGACAAGTATGACCCTAAAAAGCGCGTGGCTCTGATGGTGGACGAGTGGGGGACTTGGTGGGATGAAGAACCCGGTACCATCCGTGGGCACTTGTATCAGCAGAACACCATGCGCGATGCTTTCGTGGCAGCCCTTTCGCTGAACGTGTTCCACAAGTACACCGACCGTATCAAGATGGCCAATATCGCGCAGATAGCCAATGTGTTACAAAGCATGATTCTGACAAAGGACGACAAGATGGTGCTGACGCCTTCCTATTATGTATTCCAGATGTACAACGTGCATCAGGACGCTACTTACTTGCCGATAGAGGTGCAGTGCGAGAACAAGCAAGTGCGTGCACGCATGGGACAGGACGGCGAGCAGCGCACGCTGCCTATGCTCGGTGCCACGGCTTCCAAGGCGCAGGACGGTGCGGTGCATATTTCGCTGTCCAACGTGGATTTGGAGAACTCCAACGAAGTCACTGTCGATTTGTCCGGCTTGGGCATGAAATCCGTTGCGGGACGCATATTGACCTGTAAGGCCATCACGGACAAGAATACCTTTGAGCAGCCCGACGCGGTGAAGCCTGCGGACTTCAAGGGGGCAAAACTGAAAAACGGCAAGTTGACCGTGAAGATGCCGCCGATGAGTATTGTGGCGTTGGAGTTGCGGTAATTTTTTTATGAAGGTCTCCCCGTACGGATGTGTAATGGCGTCCGTACGGGGAGATTCGTTTTTCTTAAATGAAACGAGTTTACCTTAGAAAAACAGGATCAAGTGGTTTTTGGATAACAAAACGTCAAAAAACGAAGCGGATGGCGCCTGTGAAAAGAAAGAGTTTAGACGTACGGATATACAAAACGGTGTATATTTATACGGCTTCCGGTATTCCTAATGTATAAAAACCGCATAAACCGGAATCGCTTTCAGCCAAGCAATTTTTCGTTTGGAGCAGTATACAAAATTTTCTTCCGCATGAAAATCCTGGGTTCTCCTCATGTGGCCGGATTTTACGGAGCCAGACGGAGCCAGAACGTGCTTTAAGTATCCCTTTTTCGTCTGTTTGGTGGTTTTTTGCCTGCGAAATTTTCATGCAGAAAGAAACCTGATGCTTGTTTTTGTTGACAGGAAGGAAAGAAATAACCTTGTATTATGGTCTTCCGTGTGACGTGGTGGAATAGAAAAAGCCTGCCGGACTGTCATTATGCTAAAACACCGGCAGGCGAGAATCGTTTGTTTTCGTCGAAGCCCCGTTTCGTGTCCGAATAAAGCATTCACGGAAGGGTGGGGCTGTCGATTTGACACTTATCCTATTTCAGTTTCTTACCGTCGGAGAAGGCTTTTCCTACGGCTTGGCCGAGACCGGCATAGTTATGGTGGACGGGGTCGAAGACAATCAGCCCCATCTTCTCCATGTCCGGTTTGCCGTCGTCGGCGAGGTATCTTTCATCGGCGAGGATGTTCACGACCTCCGCGACGATGTAATATCCGGTGTCCGATTCATGTATTTTTTCTTTAATCCGGCATTCAAACGTCATCGGGAAGTCGGTGAAGACCGGGGCGTCGATGTTTTCCGACCGTATGGCCGTCCATCCCGTCTTTTCCATCTTTTGCGGGTTGTTCTTTGCGCTGACGATGCCCACGTAGTCGGCCGCCGTCATGGTGGCTTGGGTGGCAAAGGCCACTGTAAAATCCCCTTGGCGGTTCAGGTTTTCGGTGGTGGCATGCTTGCCCATTGAAATCATGATTTCTTTCATGTCCCATTGTCCGCCCCAGGCCGCGTTCATGGCGTTGGGTCGTCCTTGTTCGTCGTAAGTGCCGATAATCAGCACGGGTTGTGGCAACAGCCACGGTTGAGGTTTAAAACTTTTCATATTTCGTCTCCTTGCATGAGTTTGCGATAGATTTCCGCGTCCTCTTCCCGGAAGCAACAGAGGACGACATCACCTTCATATTTCCCGTCCCGTATGTGGCTTTTGACGGTATCCCAGGCTATTTTTGCGGCAGCCGCGTGTGGATAACCGTACACGCCGGTGCTGATGCAAGGGAAGGCGATGCTTTTCAGGTGGTGGGTCTCGGCCATTTGCAAGGCGGTGGCGTAGCAGGATGCCAGCAACTCGGCCTCGTGGTGCCCTCCGCCGTGCCATACGGGTCCGACGGTATGGATGATTTTCTTGCAGGGCAGTCTGTACGCTCCGGTCATCTTGCTCTCGCCGGTCCGGCATCCGCCCAGCGTGCGGCATTCCTCCAACAATTCTTTACCCGCAGCGCGGTGTATGGCTCCGTCCACACCCCCGCCTCCCAACAGGGAACAGTTCGCAGCGTTTACTATGGCATCCACTTGCAGTTGCGTGATGTCTCCCACGATTATTTTTATCCGGTCTTTCATGTCTCGTTACGCATGGTTTGTTGCAATGCTCCAAAAATAGTCAAAATATCCGGGAAAGGAAGTATGTTTTTGGGAAAGATTGCAAAATAATTGCAGTTAATGCTTTACTGACAATGGCTGCATGGCCTGAAAAACAGTCGTGCATGTGGAAAATGGAAGCTGAAAAACAAAAAATATTTTGAAAAAATTGTTGCTTTGGAGTAATTGATTTATCTTTGCGCCGGACACGGCTAGCCCGGTGGGGAGGGGCATGTCCGTTTTTGATGGTAAAGGACGTTTACGGACGTTTTCTTCTATAGTCAAACTTCGCAACTTTGAACTCTCAAGGAAGAAACGGCGACGGGGACGTCCACGGAAGGTGTATTATACCTTGTCGGGACTGCTTTTCGGGGCAGCCCGTACTTTGCATAATATCATCCGGACGTGGGCTGGCTGCGTTGCTCATCCTTTGAGAGGGGCAATGCGAAGGCCTGACTGTGGGATGAGCGAGAAGTACAGACTCCCACGTCTTTCTTTTTTTATAAACCTGCCGAATCTTGGGGAAGTTCTATAGGCATAATGATTTATGCGTATGAAGAAATATTTATGGTGGTTTACGTTATGCCTGCTTCCGTTGGGTCTCGCGGGGTGTGGGGATGGAGATAGTGAGATGCCCAAGAATTCTGACGGTACAAATGTTGAGGATGGAAGCTCGTCTAATAACGACCCGGAGGAGTTACCTAAATTGGCAGACATAGGTATTGTAAATCCTGTGATTGCTATGACGAATCTATCGTTTATCTATAATGATGGACGTTTGACAGAAGTGTTCAGTGGGCCACACTATTATTGGCTTTTTGGCTCTCATCCCTTATCAATAAAATATAGTTACCAAAGTAAGGACGGACCCTTTTATGTTGAGTATCAAAATATAGAAAGAAACGAGGAGGGGTTTATTACTTATGTGGAACGTATTACTCATGGTCAATATGGGGATGTGTTTGCTTCCGCTACATTGACTTACAACGAGGGACATCTTGTAAAAGAAGAAGGGCGTTCTGGAGATACCGAATGGGTGATTGAGTATGAATGGAGTGATGGTAATATGGTCAAAGTTAGATATAGAGATGAGGTGTACCGTTTTGATTATGGGGAAAATGAGTACTTGAATCCAGGTATTTTTATACAGTTCAGTCTTGTCAATGCTCAAACCATATTTGACCAAGAGCTTTATTACTACTCTGGTTTATTGGGAAGACCGAGTAAAAACATACCCATAGGTTATTATGACTACTATACGTCTCATGATTTTATATCCCATGTCTTGAATTTGTCATACGACCCGTTGGAGGCTCATTTGGATTTAGTAGATAAGAAGTTGTCTGGCTCAACGAAGGGGTACCATCATCATTATTATTTTGAAGGCTCACCGACAATTTATTCGAAAGAGTAGGGCGCAGGGACAAGGAAGACTATTAGACGTAGGAAAGACAAGAGAAATGGAATTTTATTGTGGAAAAGAGTAAGATTATATGAAAAAGTTTATTTTAGGTACATGCTTATGGGCGTGTGCAACGGCATCTTTTGCCCAGTTTGTGAAGGAGACAGAAAGTGGAAAGCAAGAAGTTCCCCAAGCGAAAGCTTGGAAAGGTATGCGTTTGTCTTATGACCGGACGTTCTCCCGGTTTGATTACAAGGACGCAGACGATTATATTTACGACGGTTTTACGTTGGGATATGTGCAGTCATTTGCCCTGACTAAGAAATTGCCGTTGTTTATAGAAACAGGAGGAGGGGTTACTTTTGCCCGACATGGAGAAGAGGATAAGTATGGTACGCGGTACAGTACCAGCGTTGTGGGTTTGACCATTCCGGTCAATGTCGTTTATGAATATGCCATTAACAGCAAGTTGTCGCTTAAACCCTATACGGGATTTTATATGAGAATCAATGTGCTGTCTCGTGACGAGGAACAAGAGGATGGTGGAGGGCATAAGAGTTGGAACAATTATAAGGAATATGATGTCGGGGAATATGCGTGGAACCGCGTACAGGGCGGTTGGCAGATTGGAGCCACATTGGATGTCAGAAAGTTCAATATTGGTATCGGTTATGCTCTCGACTTCAATGAAATTACGAAAAAAACGAAGTGGGGGATATTCTCTGCGCGTTTAGGGGTTGATTTTTAATCAGCCGTTTGATATTCCCAACCGATAGTTTTCATGGTATATATACTGTGAGATTATCGATATTCTCCTATTTTTTGACGGGTTTGTTCTACTATGTGAAGTATGGAATCGTTAATTTTGTACTTCATTACATTAAATATAAGAACAAAAGAAAAGAAACACGAAAATGAGAGTGGGAAAATGCTTTTTAGGCCTGGCTGCTTGTTTGTATGCAGTGGCGGCGGATGCGGAACGCGTACCGATGAAACTGTGGTATGACGAGCCGGCTAAAGTGTGGATGACATCGGCTTTGCCGGTCGGTAACGGGGGAATCGGGGCTATGTTCTTCGGGGGTGTGGCCAAGGAACAGTTGCAGTTCAACGACAAGACGTTGTGGGCCGGCAGTACGACCCGGCGTGGGGCATACCAGAACATGGGCGACTTGTTTTTCGAGTTCGATACGCCGGAAACTTGCACCAACTACCGTCGGGAACTTTCTTTAGACGATGCCATAGGGCGTGTGTCTTATACGATTGACGGAGTAGACTACCTGCGCGAATATTTTGCCAGCAACCCGGACAGCGTGATTGTGGTGCGGCTGACGACGCCCGGACATAAAGGCAAACTGAACTTCTCCCTGCGGATGCAGGACGGACAGCAGGGGATGACCCGGGTGGACGGCCATACGATGACCATCAAAGGCACGTTGGATTTGTTGTCCTACGAGGCACAGGCTCTCTTGCAGGCCGACGGCGGCATGGTGGAGACGAAATCCGACCGGTTGGAGGTGAAAGGGGCGGATGCGGTAACGGTCGTGCTGACCGGTGCGACCAATTTCGACCTGGCTTCGCCGACGTACACGCGTGGAGATGCAGACGAGATACACCGACGGGTATCGGCTCGGATGGACAAGGCTGCGCGGAAGTCTTACAAGAAGTTGAAAGCAGCGCATCTGGCGGATTACCAACCTCTCTTTGCCCGTGTGGAGTTGGACTTGGATGCGGAGCAGCCGGATTACACGACAGACGTGCTTGTGCGTGAGCATAAAGACAATGCTTACCTCGACATGCTCTATTTCCAATATGGGCGTTACCTCATGCTCGGCTCTTCGCGCGGAGGCCAGTTGCCCAGTAACCTGCAGGGGTTGTGGAACAACGTGAACAATCCTGCATGGGAGTGCGACTACCATAGCAATATCAACGTGCAGATGAATTATTGGCCTGCCGAAGTGGCCAATCTTTCGGAATGCTATGCCCCGTTCATCACCTACGTGTCTACCGAAGCTTTGAAGGACGGAGGCTCGTGGCAACAAGTGGCACGGAAAGAGAATTGCCGCGGATGGGCCGTACACACGCAGAACAATATCTTCGGTTATACGGACTGGTTGATCAACCGTCCGGCCAATGCCTGGTATTGCACTCACCTGTGGCAACATTATGTTTATACTTTAGATAAGGAATATTTGCGCGACACGGCCTGGCCCGTCATGAAGGTGACTTGCCAGTATTGGTTCGACCGCCTGAAGGAAAATGCAGAAGGGCGGTTGGTGGCTCCCAACGAATGGTCGCCCGAACACGGGCCTTGGGAAGACGGCGTGGCCTACGCCCAACAGTTGGTGTACGCCTTGTTTGAGGAAACATTGGCGGCAGCCGATGTGTTGGCCGTCGACGATGCTTTCGTATCGGAGCTGAAAGAGAAATTCTCCCGTTTGGACAACGGCTTGCATATCGGTTCATGGGGGCAAATCAAGGAATGGACCATACAGGAGGATAAACAAGGAGACCATCAGCGGCACTTGTCTCATTTGATGGCCTTGTACCCCTGCGACCAGATTTCTTACCTGAAAGACAAACGTTATGCCGAGGCGGCCAAAGTGGCTTTGGATTCACGGGGCGACGGTGCCACGGGATGGAGCCGGGCTTGGAAAGTGGCTTGCTGGGCACGTTTGTGGGATGGAGAACGGGCTTACCGTTTGCTGAAACAAGCACAAAATATTACAGACGTGACGGTGGTGAGCATGGACGACAATGCCGGCGGCGTGTATGAAAACCTGTTCTGTGCCCATCCTTCGTTCCAGATAGACGGAAATTTCGGAGCCACGGCCGGTATCGCCGAGATGATGTTGCAGAACACCGTGAAGGG
>ERZ1504711.185-NODE-185-length-19337-cov-3.830204_pt1 | contig 19337 bp, 10 predicted proteins | sample MGYA00571816_ERZ1504711 | MGnify/ENA primary metagenome ERZ1504711 (study PRJEB39906, sample SAMEA3182046) | gut metagenome | biome: human; feature: gut; material: Stool; isolation source: human stools | place: Canada | collected 2011-11-15 ...
TAGTCTCTTTGTGACTGTAAATGTAATGCTTGGAAAATTAACTCTTAAACGAATAGCAATGAAAATAGATTGGATACGTATTTCAAAGAAAATGTTCATACTGTCCTTATGGACTGTGCCGATGGCTGTGCAAGCCGACGATATCGTCGTGACGGACGGGATGTGGAAAGTCACTTATATGGAAGGTGAGAAAGCCTTTCGTATTAATGCTCTGAATGAAGAGGGTGCTGCGCGGAAGTGCGTAGTGAATCATTCGGCTTCTGCCGCTCATTATGATAATACCGAAGGGGAGGCGCGTGAGGTGACCACAGCTTCCTTTGCCGAGGTCTCTTATGATGAGGCTGCAGTGGATGATGAATTTGGAACGGGCAAGTGCTATACTTTTACTTTCAGTCTTCCTGAGAATGGTGACGGGGTGACGATGAAACAACGTTTTTATATCTATTCCGGACAGGACTATATGTTGACAGACCTTTCCTTGGAAGGGGATGCTGCTATCCGAAGCAATTATTTGGCTCCGATCTCGGTCGGAACGGCTTATACGCTTTATATGTCCAATGACGGAAACCGGATGCTGAAAGTGCCGTTTGATAATGACGGTTTCGGACGTTATGGAAAATATAAGATGAGTGGTGAAGTCACTTCATACGAGGTGTCGGTTCTGTATGAAGGAAGCAGTCGGGAAGGTTTGGTGTTGGGCTCAGTAGACCATAATTTGTGGAAAAGTGCCGTCAGTGCCAATTTGTCGAATAACGGGGGTGTGAATGAACTTCATGTATATTCTGGCGCGTCAACTTCAGAAACGCGTGATGTTATTCCTCATGGTAAGGTGAACGGGCCGGTGATTACTTCTGCCCGTATGCTGATTGGCTATTTCGATGATTGGCGTACAGGGATGGAGACATTTGCAGATGCCAACAATCTTGTGGCACCGCGTACGGAAAGCTGGACGCTTGGCACGCCTTTCGGTTGGCAGAGTTGGGGAGTATTGGCCGAGAAAAACTCATACGCTACCGATGTGGAGATTTCAGATTATTATCATGAAGTGCTGGTTCCAGGCGGCTTTTGCAATAATCAAGGGAATATCGTATTCAGCCTTGACGCAGGGGACGGCATGAGCAATACTGAACATTTGAACTTTATAAACCAATGCAAGGAGAAGAACCAAGTGGTGGGTTGTTACAGTACGCCTTTCTCCATGTGGAGCGGAGAGAATCCTAACTGGGACGATGTCTTGGGGCAGGCTGCCGACGGGACAAAGTGGACGCGCTGGGATGTTGTACTCAAAGCGGATGGTAAACCCATTTGGTATGATGGTGCTTATTGTATGGACCCCACACATCCATATACGAAGAGTGCTATGGCAAATTTCTTGCGTACGCAGGCCACATACGGTTTTAAATACGTGAAAATGGACTTCGTGAACTGTGGTATTGTACAGGCAGACTCTTATTATAATCCCGAAGTAACTACAGCGGTGGCGGCTTATAACGAGGGTATGGACTACATTCGGCGTCAGATGGATAAATATGCAATGTTTGCTGCCTTTTCTATCGCGCCGCTTTTCCCTTATCAGTATGCTAATTCAAGGCGTGTCGCTTGTGACACGTGGGGGTCTATCGGCCATTCGGAATATTGTATGAATGCCATATCCGGCGGATGGTGGACCGATCGTCTTTTCCAATACAATGACCCAGACCATTTGGTGCTTATAGGGACTGGTGACCAGTTGAACAATACGATTGGTGAAAACCGTGCGCGTTTCACTACTGGGGCTGTGACGGGCATGTTGCTTGTGGCTGATAATTTCAGTTTGAATGACCGTTCTGGTCGAGGTTGGGCAGAACGGTCGCGAGAAGTGGCGCAGACGGTCATGATGAATAAAGACATTAACGAGATGGCGGATATGGGACGTTCTTTCAAACCTGTATATGGTTATAAGGAATATAATGGAAATTACGACGGAGCGGAAAACTTCTTCATGTTCGATAACGATAAATATCTGTACGTAGCGGCGTTTAATTATCAGGAAAATGAGCTTTCGGGTAGTATACCATTGGAGTTGCTGGATATTTCTTCCGATGCTTTTTCCGAAGTGCGTGAGCTTTGGACGAATGAATTAGTAAAAGTAGACGGGAGCTTACCGTATAGTGTTCCAGAGAAAGATGTACGTGTGTACCGCTTTAAGAAAACGGGAGGCAGTGGAGTGAAAGACATGGAAAATGAAGCAATGGCTCGAACGAAAGTCGTACCCCTCGGAGGAAAGCGTTTGATGGTTTATTCCGGTAAAGATATGAATCGCATAGAGGTCTATGATATGCAGGGACGTCTGAACGGTACGAGGGACTTGTCAGGTCGTACCCAAGTGGAATTGGACTTGCCACATTTCAACGGTATGGCTCTGGTGAGGATTCACTATGCTGATGGAACGAAAGAAGTCTGCAAAACTTTGGTATATTAAAAGATTGTGATATAATTATATGAAAATGAGTAAGAAAGGAGTGATTTGCACAATGTGGTGCGCATGCCTGTTCCCGGCTGTGGCGGCTATGGCGGAAGATGTGGTCATCAAGGCGGGCGATTTGCGCATCACGTACGTAGAGAATGGAAAACAATTCAATGTGGAGTATAACGGCGGGAAGGCTTACCGGCCCGTATTCATGGGGTCGGTGCCGGAGGCTACGTACGACATCCATGGTAAGGACGGTTTCCGTATCAGTTCGGCTTCGTGCGCAGAGGCCGACTACCAAAAGCGGACGGTGAACGATGCCTTTGGAAAGGGGACGTGCCATGCGTTTGTCTTCTCATCGCCTGCCAGTGGCGACGACGTGACCCTTACGCAAGAGTTTTACGTATATGAGGGACGGGATTACGTGTTGACGGATGTCGTATTGAAGGGGGATGCTTCCCTTCGTTCCAACTACCTTGCGCCCGTAGCGGTGGCTACGCCCTACGACCTGTACGCTCCGGCGCAGACGAACCGCATGTTGAAAGTGCCTTTCGACAATGACGGTTTCGTACGTTACCATAAGAACCGTTTGACGGGCGATATGACCTCTTACGAGGTTTCCGCGCTTTACGCAGGAGAGAGTCGCCGGGGCATCGTGCTGGGTTCGGTGGAGCATAACCGCTGGAAGAGTGCGGTGGAGGTGAAAGCTTCGGGCGACAGTCGCGTGGAAGCGTTGAAGGTGTTCTCCGGTGTGTCGAACCAAGAAACGCGCGACGAACTGCCGCACGGGAAGGTGCGGGGACCGGAGGTGCGTTCGGCATTGATGTTCATCGGAGCTTTTGCCGATTGGCGTAATGGAATGGAGGAGTATGCCCGGGCCAATACTTTGGTGCAACCCATGCGTAAGACATGGAAGCGTGGTACACCCTTTGGCTGGCAGAGCTGGGGTGTGATGTCGGACAAGAACAGCTATGATGTGGACGTGGCTGTTTCCGAATACTTCAAAGAGACATTGAAACCGAATGGATTTTGCAACAGCCAAGGCATCAACATCATGAGTATCGATGCTTGGGACGGCATGAGCAGCGAGCAACGTACCCGATTCTCGGAAGTGGTGAAGAAGAATGGGCAGGTGCCCGGTTCGTACGTCACGCCTTTCTGTTTGTGGTGGAACGAAGACATGTTGTATAGGAAGATTTGCGAAGGCAGTCAATATACAGGGTATGAATGTGTGATTAAGGTGAACGGCAAACCGGCCAAGCTGGACGGTGCGTATTGCCTCGACCCCACGCATCCCGGAACGAAAGAATTTATCAGCCGTGAAGTGCAGAACAAGAAAAAAGAGGGGTTTGAATACTTGAAAGTGGACTTTACCAGCAACGGCATGGTGCAGGCCGACTCCTATTATAATAAGGATGTGACCACGGCCGTGGAGGCTTATAACGAAGGTTTCTCCCACTTCATCAGCGAGGTGGACAAAGGCGAACCGATGTTCATCGCCCTTTCCATCGCTCCGATATTCCCTTATCAGTACGGGAACTCACGCCGTATCGCTTGCGACACTTGGGGTAAGATCGGACAGTCGGAATACAGCCTGAACGCCGTGTCGGGCGGTTGGTGGACGAATGAGTTCTACCAATATAACGACCCGGACCATCTCGTGCTGGTAGGAAACGATGCCGATAAGGAAACGGAAGGCGAGAACCGTGCCCGTATCACCAATGGTGCCGTGTCGGGGATGGTATTGGTGTCGGACAATTACAGCTTGGAGGACAAGTCCGGACGTGGGGATGCCAAACTTTCCCGCGAACGCGCCCAAAAGATTTTGATGAACAAGGACGTAAACGAAATGGCGGATTTCGGACGTTCGGCCCGTCCGGTGTATGGCTATCGTGAGTACAACGACAAGGGCGACGGAGCGGAGAACTGTTTCGTCTTGGATACGGAAAAGTATTTGTATGTGTCTGTTGTGAATTATAAAGACAACCAGATTGCCGGTAAGGTGGCTTTGGAGCGTTTGGGGCTTTCCCCGTCTTCTTTCTCTTCTGTCAAGGAATTGTGGAGCGGAGACGACGTGAAGGTCGGCAAGGACGGCCTTTCTTACACCGTACCCGGAAAAGACGCCAAAATATACCGTTTCTTAAAAAAGTAGGGACGTCATGAGAGAAGTACTTTTTTCGGCCGTTCTATTCGGTTTTATAGGTTTCTGTGCTCCCGCCGGGGCACAGGAACATATTGCCCGCGAATACATCGAATGGTCCGATGTCTGGTTGACGGGGGCCAACCAGACGGACAAGCCTCACGTCCTGTTGCTCGGCAATTCCATCACGAGAGGGTATCACCCCAAAGTCGAAAAGTTGTTGGAAGGCAAAGCCTACGTAGGGCGGCTTTCCGGTTCGAAGAGTGTGGGCGACCCGGCCTTGCTCGATGAAGTGGCGGCCATACTGAAGCACAATCATTTCGACGTGATTCATTTCAACAACGGTTTGCATGGCTTCGATTATACGGAGGAAGAGTATGCGGAGGCCTTTCCGGAGTATGTGGCGTTGATCAGGAAGTACGCGCCTGATGCCAAACTGATTTGGGCCACGATTACGCCGGTACGGCAAGGTGAAGGGATGAAGGACTTTGCTCCAATCACGGAGCGTATGAGGGCCCGTAATGCCATCGCGACGGAATATGTGAAGTCGCAGGGCATCAAGGTCAACGACTTGTGGGGCGTTGTGGCAGACCATCCCGAATATTATGCCGGGGGAGACGGCACGCATCCTGTAGAGGCCGGATTCGATGCCTTGGCCCGGCAAGTGGCCAAAGTCGTGGAGGAGGCTTTGCCGAAGACGAAGTAGAACGGTCTTAAAAGCGTTTTTTATAAAAGTCCGGTTCTTATGTCCTTTCAGGGGCATAAGGACCGGATTTTCATTTTGTCAGAATGTCAATGTCCGGGGCGCGAGATTTCGATATTCGTCCCCTCTTCCGAAGATTTCCGGAAATATGCGATTCTCATGCAGGGAGGCGGAAACGTATTGTCAGCGATATGCGGATTTGACCTGTCACGAAGTCTGTCGGAAGATAGGTCTTACTGTATGCGGACGGTTGAAGTGCAAGTATATGTCGATGTTTTCCCGTCAATCTGATATTTTGTTTTTGTTGGGGAAAACGTTCCAAATAGAGAAAAAACGTCTCGGGAGGATACGTTCGTTTCCAGTTTTCAGGCCGTTTTTCAGCCGATGTACAGAGGTTGCCGGAATGATGTGCGGAGAAAAAAAGTGTTTCTTCAGCCAAGCGATTTTTCGTTCGGCTGAGATTGAAACGCGTTTGGACTTAAAAACGGTGGAAAAACAGGCTGAAATACCTAAAATATGTATTTAAAACATGCTGAAAAATGCGTGGAACGCTTCCATAACGGGCTTCTCTTGCTGTAAATAAATCGAATTTACCTTTCTTTTTGTCTGCCCAAATCCGGAAAATCCGACGTTATGATATGAATGGATTGGGGCGTTCGGTAAACGAACGGCTTGCTTTTCTCGCGGAAGCAGGCAAGTTTGAGTGCCGACATTCTGCTTTTATCAAAAGTGGATGGCCGGCGTTTCCTGGCGGATTATAAGGAGACGGCGTGCGTTTTTGCCGGAGCGGAAGAAAATGAAAAGAAAAGGAATCGTTAAAAGAGTTAAACGATTTCGTCTCTTTTGTTGCAAAGTGTAAATGACACACTCATGAGAACTAAAAGAGAAACATTTAATGCTCATACGGTATTATTTGCGTTATGACGGGGCCAATACGGGTGATTGTTGTTGCTATGAACTGTATTTTTTAAATTTTGATGCAACTTTCTATTTCCAGATGACCAAATATCCGCTAAATTTGTATTGCCGAAATGAAGAAAAGTAGGCGGTGTGAAATATTAAAAAGTATAAATCTCTAATACTAAACAGATGCATGCGGAAAGAAATGTAAAGCAGGTCGTGAGGTGGTGCCTATACATCGTGTTAGGCTTTCCTTTGTTGAATTCATGCAAGGATGACTATATTTATGATAATGAGGAACCGAGTTGGTTGGGTGCCAATATTTATGAATATTTGGAGTCGAGCGGACAGTTTGACTGCTATTTGGCGTTAGTGAACGATTTAGGATATAAGGAGACCTTGAGGCTTACGGGGAGTAAGACCATGTTTCCGGCTAATGACGAGGCCTTTTCCCGTTACTTCCTTTCAAAGGGACTTACAGGCGACGGGCCGACACTGATTCACAATATGTCCGCTTCGGAAAAGCGTTATTTATTTAATTCCTCTATGCTGAATATGACTTACTTGAGTCACATGCTGGCCAATGTTTCTTCAAACGACCAGGGGATTGGGGAAGGCATCGCTTTAAGGCGTGCAACGTCTGCTTCTTATTTAGACAGTATTTCTTTTGTGAAGCCGGCCGCGTTGCCGAAGACTGCTTTTTGGAACCGTTTTCGCGAGCGGCTTATTTGGCTGACAACGGTTCTAAAATGGTATTATATTGGACACCGGAATTCTTTTCGACTTCCGGCCTGACAGAAGCCGATTGGGCGGTAATCATGAAAGGAGAGACGGACAAGCCCTATGATACTCAGGGATTTTATGTGAATGATGCTCATGTGGAGTCCAATCGGAAGGACGTGACCTGCAAGAACGGGTATTTGCATATTGCGGACGACGTAGTGGCTCCCGCTCCCAATATGTCGGAAGTAATCAATTCGACGGCGGAGATGAACACTTTTGCCGGCCTGATGGAAAAGTTTGCTTATCCGTATTATGACGGGAGTGTGGACGATGCCGTGAAAGCTTATTACGGGGCGGGGAGTATCGAGGATTCCGTGTTTGTAAAGCGTTATTTTAACCAAACAGATTTTTCTTCCGACCCGGATGAAAAAGTGGATATTATGGGCTACGGGACGTTGGCTTTCGATCCGTCGAATAATGTTTATGGAGGGAATACGGACATGGGAGTCATGTTCGTCCCTTCCGATGCGGCCATGGAAGATTATTGGGAGTCGTCGCGCGGACAGTTCTTACGGGATTCTTACGGAGACTGGGACGAGGTGCCTACGAATGTGATTTCGGTTTTCCTGCAAAACCATCAGCGTTTGTCTTTCTTGACTTCTTTGCCTCATAATTGGGATATCATGACGGATAATGCCGGTTTTGAGATGTCTGTAAAGGAGGAGGATGTACAAAAGGCATACATCGCATGCAACGGTATCGTGTATATGACGGACAAAGTCTATCCGCCCGTGGATTATCAGGCTGTGTACGGTCCGGTGTTGACGGCCGACACGACAACCACCATGTCTGCGGCCATTAAAAACGATGATATGGATGACGTGAACAACCTGAAATACCATCTTTACCTGCGTTCTATGGATAACCAATATAACTTGCTTGTCCCGACAGACGATGCCATGGCTAATTACCGGGATCCCATCACATGGGCACTTTGGGCGAATGAAGGAGTTGACAAGCGGGAAATCTGGTCTTTTTATGTGAAGATGGGAAAAGTGGTTGCAGACGTATATGATACGAACGAAGACGGCTCGAAAGGTGCGCTTTTGCGGACGGTCGGGGCGGATGCCCTGGATACGGAAGGGGCCGAAGAGGTCGCCAACCGCTTGCAAGACATATTGGACATGCATATCGTGGTGGCCGATAATGAAGATGAACCTCTTTCCGGTTTCATCGATGAGGGTACTTTGCCGTATGTGCTGACAAAGGGCGGCTCCGTGCTTGCGGTTTCCGGAACGGGCGAACAGGTGAAAGTCCAAGGAGGAGGTGACCAGGAAATGGGATTGCCTGAGGCAGAGGTCGTTACTTTAGAGAAAGACCATAGAAAGGCACGCTATGAGATGGACAATGGCCGTACATTCTTTATAGACCGGATATTGCAGGATCCTTTCAAGTCGGTCTATTATACGATGAGTGCCAATGAAGATTATCGCGCATTTTTTGATTTGTTGGTCGGGAATGACGATGTCTTTTTGTCCCTGGCCGATAACGAAGACTATAAAGATATAGAACCGATTTTTGAGACTTCCGAGGGAGAGAACAGCAAGATGTCCGGCATAGGACCGGTAGTGACTTCCTTTAATAATTTCCGCTATACTGTGCTGGTGCCTACGCGTACAGCTTTGGAAGAGGCTTTCCGTGACGACCCCGACCTGCATACGTGGGACGAAATCAGTGCCCAGACGGATTTGGATGTGAAAGCAGATTGGACACGCTATTTGTTGAATTTCCTGCGCTTCCATTTTATAGACGGCATGTTGCCGGTGAGCGGAGTTTCTTACCAGAACAAGGCCTATCCGACGGCCGCGCGGGATGATAAGGGAATCTTTGTGTATGTCAAAGCGAGCAGTGACGGCAGCAGTATCATTTTTGAGCCGGAAAACGGGAGCGGAGGTCCACAGCAGGCCAAAGTCATCACATCGAATCAAGAGGATTATAATGTATTGACCCGTGACTATATCGTGAACAACAACGACTATACGTTGGCCACTCAAATCTTGTCTTCTTCAAAAGCCGTATTGCATTTGGTGGACCATGCGATTAATTATCAAAAATAGACTTTAAATAAAAGATTATGAATAAGGTATATGCTATATTATTGTGGTTTGCATTGCTTTTCTGTCACAATGGACTGTTTGCCCAAAATGGAGGTGTGATAGTGACCGGAAAGGTATATGCAGAAGACGAACCCGAGGGGTTTATCGGGGCGACCGTGATAGAACAAGATAAGAATGGCCGTATTTATTCTTCGGCTTTGACTGACTTCAACGGAAACTTCTCTTTGAAAATCAAGAATCCCAACAACTCCTTGAATTTTTCTTTTGTCGGGTATAAGAAATTGACTGTGCCCATAGGGAACAAACGCAAATTCGATGTGAAACTGGAATCCCAGAATGTCATGAAGGAGGTTACTGTAAAAGCCTCCAAACTCGTGGGAGGAGGCGGTTTGGCCATACCGGAACGGGAATATTCCGGCGCCATGCAGAAGTTCAATACGAAAGCTATCGAAGGGGTGTCTGTGGCTTCCATCGACGATGCCTTGCAGGGGCGTATTGCCGGACTGGACATCGTGGCGAACTCGGGAGACTTGGGCAGTGGTTCCGTGATGCGTATCCGGGGTATCACTTCTATCAATTCCAATTCGCAACCTTTGATTCTGTTGAATGGCATTCCGTTTGAAAGCAATATCGACGCTTCTTTCGATTTCGCTTCGGCCGACCAGGAACAATTTGCTTCCTTGCTGTGTATCAGTCCGGACGATATAGAAGAGATTACGGTGTTGAAAGACGGTGCGGCAGCGGCTATTTGGGGCTCTCGCGGAGCCAATGGTGTGATTGATATTACGACGAAGAAGGGTGTGACGGGGCCTACACGGGTGAGTTATTCTTATCGTTTCTCCGGGTCGGAGCAGCCTGAAGGCACTAAATTGTTGAATGGCGACGACTATACGATGCTGATGAAGCAGGCTTACTTCAACCGGAACCAGGAAGATTGCAATATCCCGGAATATAGTTACGACAAGGCGCAGTTTGTGGATGCATACGGAACAGCCCAGGACTTCGAGAACTTCAACAATAATACGGATTGGGTGGATGAGGTTTCCAAATACGGGTTTACGCACGACCATAACCTTTCGGTCAGCGGAGGAGGTGAAAAGGCGAAGTTCAGGGCTTCTTTCGGATACTATAAGCAGACGGGTACCATCATCGGGCAGGAGCTGCACCGTTTTTCCAACCGGATGAACTTGGAGTATGCCGTGTCTTCCCGTTTGAAGTTCTTTACGGAATTTGCCATCACTTATACGGATAATGACAAGAACAATGAGGAGGGTGGAAACTTGTTGGACATCGCCCGTAAGAAGATGCCGAACGCATCCGTCTTCCGGCAAGACAAGAATGGGAACAATACGGATGTGTATTTCAATATCGCACAAAACTCGCAGTTGAATGACGACCAGAAGAACTTGAAGAACCCTGTAGCGATGGCATACTTGGCTTCGTACCAACAGACGAACATGCGTATTATGCCGACATTGCGTTTGCAGTATGACTTCCTGGATCCGGCGGAAACCGCCAAGTTGCGTTATGCCGGTTATGTCAAGTTCGACTCGGAGAACGTGAAGGATACGAAGTTCCTGCCACGTGAAACCACATCCAAGAACTGGAATGACGGAAGCGTGAACAAGTCTTACAGCAAAGAGTCTGAGGCCGTATCCATTTATACAGACCATAATATCACTTGGCAACCGGACCTCGGGGAGCGGCAGTCTTTGATGCTGTATGCCGGTTGGCAGATGGATATATCAAACTCTCAATATCAGGAGTTCGAGCGGTATGGTTTGGCCTCTACTGTGGGGACGGATGTGACTTCCGAGGGACATTTGACTACGTTTAACAGTGGGAAGAGCGAAGGGCGCAATATGGCGTTTCTGTTCCGCGGGCATTATTTCCTGTTGGACCGTTATATTCTGGACTTGACCGCCCGTTGGGATGGCAGTTCCCGCTTCGGCCCCGGCAACCGGTGGGGATTTTTCCCGGCTGTTTCCGGAAAGTGGCTTATTTCTGAAGAGAAGTTCATGGACTTTGCCGACAACTGGATGTCTGAGTTCGCCTTACGCTTGGGTTGGGGTGTGACGGGTAACCGGCCGGATTATGAGTATTTATATTTAAGCCGCTATAACAGTTACGGTTCGAATTATATTGATTTGCCCGCTATCAAGCCCTCTTCGTTGCAACTGACGAACTTGAAATGGGAGCGTTCTACCTCTTATAACTTGGGCGTGGACTTGACCTTGTTCGACTGGCGTTACAAACTGGTGGCCAATGTCTACCATCGCCGTACGGAAGACTTGTTGTTTAAGGACCAGAAGATTCCCTCTTCCACCGGATTCGGGTCGGTGTCGTATGTCAATGCGGGAACGATGGATAACGATGGTTGGGAATTGGAATTCAGTACCAATAACATGGTGAAGCGTGGAGACTGGACTTTGGACTTAAGCCTGAACTTCTCCAATTATGTGAATACCATCATTGAATTGGACGAGAATGTGCTGAATAATTATAACCCGGATTTCAACTATACCAACGGAGGATACTTGACTCGGTTGCAGATTAACAACTCTTTCGGTTCCATATATGGCTTCAGGTATAAAGGCGTATATCAATATGATAAATATCAGCCTAACAATCCGAACGCTACGGCTCCGGTCGTACGCGACGAGAATGGAAATGTGGTCTTGGACGGCAAGGGAGAGACCATTCCCATGTATTTTGCTTACGGGACTTCGAATGCTTACCGTTTCCGTGGAGGAGATGCCATTTATGAGGACATCAATCATGACGGTACCATCGACGAACTGGACATCGTGTACTTGGGTAATTCCAACCCGAAGTTTGACGGAGGATTCGGTGCGACGCTGCGTTGGAAACGCCTGACATTGAACATGTTTTTCAATTACCGTGTAGGTGGAAAAATCATCAATTACGGGCGCATGGATGCAGAAAACATGTACTCCACCAATAACCAGTCGATCGCTACGAACTGGCGTTGGCGTAAGGATGGCGATATGACGGAGATTCCTCGTGCGCTTTATCAGTACGGTTATAACTATCTGGGCAGTGACCGTTTTGTGGAAGATGGTTCGTTCTTACGTTTCAAACAGTTGACGTTGAGCTATTCTTTCGACCCGAAGATGTTGAGAAAGGCTCATCTGAATACGTTGAACTTGTCTTTGACCTTGAATAATCTCTTGACCGTGACCAAATATACGGGAGCGGACCCGGAAATATCACCTAATAATATAGGAGTGAGTGAGGATAAGAACAGGACTCCGCGTTCTCGTTACTTTACCTTCGGTTTAACGGTGGGCATTTAACTTAAAAAATGGTAGAAATGAAAAAGTTTTTTTTGAACATACGTGCTTTATTCTTGCTTCCTGTTTTGGGAATGACGGTGGCTTGTGACGATTGGTTTACTTTGCTGCCTCAGTCGGAAATGGTGGCAGAGGATTTTTGGAAAGATGAGCAGGACGTACTGAGTGGAGTCGGGGCTTGTTACAGGGCGATGAACGAAGACGGCTTTATGAGGCGGCTTATCGTGTGGGGCGAGGTTCGTTCGGACAATGTAGTGCCGGGGACGGGCTCGGATACCGATTTGGGGTATATCTTAAATGCCAATATCAACGCCGCTAACGGATACGTAAAATGGGGCGAGGTATATACCGTGATTAATATCTGCAATACGTTAATCAAGAACGCTCCCGTGGTACGTGAATATGATTCTGACTTCACGGAAGAACATTTGAAACAGTATCTGGCGGAAGCCAAGACCATACGTGCGTTTTGTTATTTTACTTTGGTGCGGGCGTTTAATGATGTCCCGTATGTAGAGGAGCCTTACCTTGACGATACGCGTACTTACGAGGTGGCACAATCTACGTGTGAAAGTATTTTGGATACTTTGATTACCGATTTGAAGTCCATAGAAGACTTTGCGGTGAAAGAATATCCGGATAATGTCGATTATAATAAAGGTAGAGTTACGCAGAAGGCCGTTTGGGCTTTATTGGCCGACATGTATTTGTGGTTGAATGATTATGAGAACTGCGTGGCTTACTGTGATAAAATATTGGCATCGAGGGATAATCCTCTGACTTTGTTGCCCTCGTCCAATTTTTCTAATGCTGTGTTTTACAGTGGAAACTCGGATGAAAGCATTTGGGAGTTACAGTTCGATAATAATACGCAGAACGGAGCGGTCCGGACTTTTTACGGAGGAACGGACGTGAATGCCTTGTTGTCGGCCTACGATTTGAGTGCCGGTTCGGATTTCTTCGGCGGATTGGATTTAAGGCACGTACAAGGATATGCTGGCGATGGCTTGTATGCCATAAAAAAATATGTGGCCTATTGTAGTGCGCAGGATTATGAAAATCCGATTTTCGGTTACGGCGACGGGTCGAACAATTGGATTATTTACAGGCTGCCGGATGTTTATTTGATGAAGGCCGAAGCATTGGCCGAAATCGGTGGGGCCGCCGATCTGGAGGAGGCTGTGGACTTGGTTTCATATACTTACGACCGGGCACATCCGGACTTGGAGGAAGGTAGTTTGAAAGGAAAGTACACGAACCAGTCCGAAGTCCGTAATCTGGTCTTCGACGAACGTCAGCGTGAATTCCTTTTTGAAGGGAAACGCTATTTCGACCTTGTACGCCGTATGCGCAGGGAAGGTTCTCCCACGAATATCGTAAATACTTATTTGATGCGCAAATATACGTCTATGAGTTTGGATGAGACGACAGTGAGAAGTAAACTTGACGATAAGGACGCTATTTATCTTCCTATTCACGAAGAGGAGCTTCGGGTGAATCCATTATTGGTACAGAATAGGTTTTATATGGCTTCTGAAGATATTTCTAAAAACTGAAAATTATGGATATGGATAAAAGATATTTGTCAGTCATTAAAGCATGCGCACTAAGTTTGCTGCTTGTTGGTGTCGGCGGATTGTCATCCTGCAACAGCGATGATATCAAGGAAGATGCGATGTACACCTTTACGGGAGAGACTGTGGCTTCATTTTGTGAGAAGACTCCAGAGTTGTCCCTCTTTTATAAACTAATGGATGAGTGTGGGGAAACGGCTTTGTTGGAGGTGTACGGCCACTTTACCTGTTTTGCACCTACGAATGATGCGATTAATAAATATCTGGCAGAAAAGGGCTTGTCATGGGACGGCATGAGTCTGGAGCAGAAGCAAAAGATTGTCTACAATAGTGTAATACGTAATGCGACCAAAGAAATCTTAGTGGATGAATTTGAAGAAGGCGCATTGTCTGAACCCACGTTGTCGGACCGGTATTTGCTTATCTCTTTCGGTAAGGAAGGGGAAGAACGGCGTATTTACGTCAATGAGAAGTCTACGCTTATCAGTGGGGATCACGAAGTGCATAACGGAGTAGTTCATATTGTAGATGAAGTTATCGAACCTTCCGAGAAAACTTTGTTGGAGACACTGAGAGTGCACGGTGGATTTGAACTTTGGGCCGAAGCATACGAGGCTTCCGGTTGGGCGGATGAAATGACGGAACTTTATGACGAAGATTATGTGAATTCCTTTAATACGGACAAGTACCAGATCATAGGGTTGGTCTTGGCTGTTCCCGAAAAACTGAAGTTAGGTTATACACTGTTTTGCGAAACGGATGAGCTTTTGAAAGCGAACGGTATCACGGATCTTCCCAGCATGGAGAACTATGCCAGAACGTATTATGGTTCGGAAGATTTGGGGAACTACAAAAGTAAAAACAACCCTTTGAACCGTTTTATAGCCTATCACATGCTGAATCGCCAAATGGCTACTAACTCGTTTTTATACACGGGGGAAACGACTAATCCCGATTATGCCGATGAACGGACGGAGTATTATGAAACGATGTACACTTATCGTTTGATAAAAATCAAGGCCGGCAACAGGCTTAATGCCAAAAACAGCGATAATACTTCGTTAAGGGTGATTGAGAAGGAAAGTAACGTAGATGCGATCAACGGTTTCATACATACTTTAGACGGCATATTGGTATATGACGAAGAAGTCATGGAAAAAGACGTGCTGCATGAAAGAATTCGTTTCGATTTCTTTGCTTGCATACCTCATCTGACGAACAACAATATACGTTGGAAGTGTTATGGCAGTACGCGTCCGGAAGGTACGAACGGATATACGGTGACGCCGGAATTCTGCGGCGAATATTTTACCTATAACGATGCCGGAGTCTGTGTTTTTCAAGCGGATGATGCTTGGGCCGATTTCCAAGGAGATGAATTGGTGATGCAGGAAAGCTATGATTTTACGTTGCGTATGATTCCGCTGCCTCCCGGTGACTATGAAATGCGTATCGGTTATAACTCCGGCGGTACGCGTGGAATGGGACAAATGTATGTGGACGGAAATATTGCAGGTACTCCTGTGGACTTGAGAATCAACGGTGACGATCCTCGCGTGGGTTGGGTAAAGGACAGTGAGACCAATGACGACGGGGTCGAGAATGACAAGATGATGCGCAATCGGGGATACATGAAAGCGCCGGAAGCTTTATGGTATTGGCATGGAGGATGGGATAATGTGTCCATGCGCGATGTAAGTTTTGCTTTGCGTTACATCGTGGGACAATTCCATTTTGAGGAGTATGGAGCACATACGTTCCGTGCAAGGAGTGTGGACTTTAAGGGGCGTGGTTTTCAATTAGACTATATTGAATTTATTCCTACGGATATGATTAGGGATGAAGGACGTGATTAAATAAGGAAATGAACGTATGAGATATAAAGGTATAATTTGCCTGATATTAGGCATCGGAGGTTCAATCGTTTCTTGTAACGATGACTGGGATGAACATTACAGCCGGAACGGAAGCATCCCTGAGGTAAGTTTAATGGATATGATTCTTAATGATAGTCAGTTGACCAAGTTTAGTCAAATCCTGATGAAGACAGGTGCGGACTCTTTGCTGACCTCGACACAGACTTATACGGTTTGGGCCCCTGTCGATGAAGCGCTGTCTTCTGTGGATATGGATGATGAGGCTGCGTTGCAACGAATGGTAAAGAATCATATAGCCCGTTATTCCAATTCGACTGCAACAGAAGTAGGGAAGTCCATATACATGTTGGACGGGAAAGTCATGTCGTATGAATCGGCAGATGTATTCAACGGCATATCCATTGTGCAGAAGGATATATTGGCACAAAACGGAATTTTGCATAAGTTGAATGACACCATACCTTATCGTTATAATTTCTGGGAGTATATTTCCACTCAAGAGAATTATTCAAAGATATATGACTTTATAAACCAGTTCTCGGAGAAAATCTATGTTTCGGGAGGGAGTAATAAGAAGGACTCTGTTTTTAAGGACTATAATCGCCTGTTGCAGAATTATTATTATGGAATAGGATGGATTCACGATGAAGATTCTGTGTATACCATGATCTTACCGGACAATGAGGCTTGGGATAAAGCGTATGAGCAAGTCAGTCCCTATTTCAAAGTCTATAATGCCGATGAAGCTGTGGCGGATTCTATCACGAAAGTACAGACAGGGCAGGCCATTGTATATGGATTGACTTTTGGCGGTCGGATAACAGACCCCGGAAGTGCTGATACTTTGGTCACTGTAACCGGAAATGTCATACGTAGTACAAAAGATTATTTTGCCGGATACCGGCAGGAGTTGGCTTCCAACGGCTTGATGTTTTTGGCTGACGGGAATCTCCATCTGGATGATACGTGTGTGTGGAATCAGCCTATAATAGTGGAAGGTGAAGATCTTGACCGACGTTTGGTTACGGCTTCAGGTACTTCAGCTTATGTACGGGATGTTGACGGAACCAGTGTGGTAAAGGGGATTAGTGAAAACAGTTATTTGGAAGTTTCCGGTTCTTCATTGAATCCGGGCGTGACATTCGATATTCCCAATGTGCTGGCTACCAAATATGATATTTATGTCGATTTCGTTCCTCCTGCAATCGACGGCAACAGCCGTGCGACTGAAAAGACTTGTCTGTCTTATAAAATGAAGGTGGAACAAGAAAATGGTAGAACTAAATATGAAAACCGTCAGGGGAAAAATGATGAAGAACTGATTGTCGGAGGAGACAGCGTGGGAGATGTCTATATGAAAACGGTGAAAGTATGGAGCGCATATCAATTCCCGACTTCTGATTTTTACGATGCAATGTGGTATTTAGATGAAGGCAATGCCGATAAAGTGAATGAGATATCACCGAAAACGACGTTGGAAATAAAAACGAATGTGACAAATGCGGAGTTGAATGTAAAGTATGTACGGCGGTTTAGGATAGATCGGATCAGATTCGTTCCTGCAAAAAATAATTAGAAACTCATTAAAGCATAAGTATGATGACTAATATATCAAAATACCATTCAGTAAAAGTGATAAGTGCCGTGATGGGATTTATCGTGTTGTCGGAGCTTGCCGTAGCACAGGATATGGGAAGAAATGATAGTGTTTCGGTGAGGACGGAGAAAGCGGATATGCCCTATAAAGTGAAAGGACGGATAATAGATGCTGTGACGAAAAAAGGATTTGCCGGTGCCCGTGTGACGACTCCTAATTTGAATGTTTCTGCCATGACGGATGAGAACGGAAATTATGAGATTGGAGTGCCGGACTTGTCGGTGGCGCTTTATGTAGAGGCACCCGGATATTCAAGACAGGTCGTACCGGTGAAAGGGCGCAATGAAGTCAATGTATCATTGTTTACGGTATCCGGACATGCGTACTATGACGACGGGATGTCTGTGTCGGACGGTGAAGCCGTGGTGGATGGGTTTACATCCGGAACTTTGAGCATGACCGATGATATGACGTCGTTGCTAAACGGTCAGTTGCGTGCTATTTCCCACTCGGGGGATCCCGGTAGCAGTTCCTCGTTCTTTATCAGGGGATATAATTCCGTGAACCTTTCTGCCCAACCTTTGTTTGTGGTGGACGGTGTGATATGGCAGATGCAGGATCAAGTAGCCAGTGCTGTGGATAATTATTATAATAACCCTTTGACCTTGCTTGACCCGTCGGATATTGAAAAAGTCACGATTTTAAAGAACGGTTCTGCGGTCTGGGGAGCTAAGGGTGCCAATGGTGTGGTACTGATAGACACGAAACGTGCACGTGAAATGGCCACCCAGATTGAAGCGAATATTTCTATGGGATTTCAGACACCTTTTGGAAGTCTGCCTCTGATGGGTGCGGCGGCCTATCGGCGTTATGCGACAGATATTATGTCCGGTATGGACCGCAATGAAGTTGAAGGTTTCCAGTTTACCAATGACGACCCGACCCGTTCGTTTTACCGTGCGGTACACAACGATACGAAATGGACGGATGAAATCAACAAGACGTCATTTATCCAAAACTATGGCATTTCGGTTGCCGGTGGGGATGATATTGCGCTTTATCGTTTCTCCTTGGGATATGCCAAGAACGACGGAAACATAGACGGGACGAGTTTCAACCGTTTGAACGTACGTTTTAATTCAGACATCAAATTGACGGAGGATTTTAAAATCCAGACCGACATCTCTTATGCGCAAACAGGGCGCAGGACTGTTTTTGAAGGGTTGGACGGCATGCGTTCACCTTATTTCCTATCATTGGTAAAGTCCCCGTTGTATGCTCCGTGGCAGTACAACGACAATGGGACATTCAGTGGACGTTTGACGGATGTCGATGAATTGAATATCGGCAACCCCTTGGCGTTGACAGGCGAAGACGTTCCCGAGTTGGATAAATATCGTTTTAATTTGAACCTAAGGCCAAGTTATCAGATAACGGACCGTTTGGAAGTCGCTGCTTTATTCGGAATTTCTTATGACAAAGAGAATGAAAACCTATTTATACCAGATTACGGTGTTTCCAATGAGCCGTTGTATACCGATAGGGGAGAGATTTACGAAACGGCGTTGAATGAGGTACGTAATTTCATGGCCCGGCAGACATCCATGTCTGTAGATGGTTATTTGGCATGGCAGATTCTGAAGGACTGGCGGCATGACCTGAATGCACGTATCGGAGGCCGCTTTTACAATACCTATTATCGTTATACCATGGGACAAGGGTATAATACGGGAAGCGACTATATGACTGCGCTTTCCAATACAAACAGCGACCTTCGTACATTGACTGGATATGAGTATACGGATCGGAATGCGGCCTGGTATTTTAATGCGGATTATGCTTACCGGCACCGTTACTTTTTCAATGTCGGCATGTCTTTGGAAACGTCTTCGCGTTTTGGCCGTGAAGCCGGAGGATTAGATTTATGTGGTGTTTCCTGGGGG
>ERZ1504711.208-NODE-208-length-17656-cov-3.445600_pt1 | contig 17656 bp, 10 predicted proteins | sample MGYA00571816_ERZ1504711 | MGnify/ENA primary metagenome ERZ1504711 (study PRJEB39906, sample SAMEA3182046) | gut metagenome | biome: human; feature: gut; material: Stool; isolation source: human stools | place: Canada | collected 2011-11-15 ...
GTCGGCAGCGTCAGATGTGTATAAGAGACAGTTTCGGCATAGAACGGGGTCTTGTCGAGAATAACGAGCACATCGTCGCCGGCCTGAGCCGATTCGACCTGAATGCCGTCCTTGTAAAGCGCAAGCACCTTGGCTTCGGGCGTCTCAAGCGTGTCGTAGCCCACGAATTCGTTGTTGTCGCCCGTAAAGAGCACGTCGGCGGCAATCTTGAACTTGCCTGCGGCGCGAGCCTTGTTCTTCTGCTCAAGCATGCAAGCTTCAAAGCCTTCGGTGTCGACCGTCAGACCGCGCTCACGGCACACGTCGCCCGTGAGGTCCACCGGGAAGCCGTAGGTGTCGTGCAGCTTAAAGGCGATGTCGCCGGGCAGCACGCCGTCCTTGCATTCGGCCATGGCTTCGTCAAGGATCTGCATGCCGTTGGAGAGCGTCTGCAGGAAGCGTTCTTCTTCCGCGCGGATCACTTCGGCGATCTTCGGATTCTTGATTTCCGGATAGATGTCGCCCATTTCGCGGGCAAGCGGTTCGATCAACTTGTAGAAGAACAGACCGCGGGCGCCCAGCTTGTAGCCGTGGCGGATCGCGCGGCGGCAGATGCGGCGGATCACATAAGCGCGGCCTTCGTTGCCGGGCTTGACGCCGTCAGCAACGGCAAAGCCGCAGGAACGGATGTGGTCTGCGATGACCTTCAGAGACGGGCTCTGCGGATCCACGTTTTCAGCACCGGCCGCTTCAACGGCTTCTTTGGCGGCACGCATCAGATTCTGGAAAAGGTCGATATCGTAGTTGGTGTCGACTTCCTGCAGAACGGAAGCAAGACGTTCCAGGCCCATGCCCGTATCAATGTTGGGCTTGGGCAGACGATTCATGTTGCCGGCGGTATCTCGGTTGAACTGCGTGAACACCAGGTTCCAGATTTCCATGTAACGGTCGCCGTCTTCATCGGGGCTTCCCGGAGGGCCGCCCTGGATCTTGGGGCCGCGGTCAAAGAAGATTTCCGAGCACGGACCGCAAGGGCCGGTGTCGCCCATCATCCAGAAGTTGTCCGACATGTAGCGGGCACCCTTGTTGTCGCCGATGCGCACGATGCGCTCGGCCGGCACGCCGATTTCCTTGTTCCAAATGTCGTAGGCTTCGTCGTCTTCGATGTAGACCGTCACCCAGAGACGTTCGGCCGGAAGCTTGTAGACCTGCGTCAGGAGTTCCCAGGCCCAGGCAATGGCTTCGCGTTTGAAGTAGTCGCCGAAGCTGAAGTTACCGAGCATTTCGAAGAACGTGTGGTGGCGCGCGGTATACCCGACGTTGTCCAAGTCGTTGTGCTTGCCGCCGGCGCGAATGCACTTCTGAGCCGTGGTGGCACGCTTCAGGCTCTTGTCAAGACCGAGGAAGTTGTCCTTGAACTGATTCATACCCGCGTTGGTAAAAAGCAGCGTCGGGTCGTCCTGAGGGATCACCGGACTCGAAGCCACAATGGGGTGGCCTTTGCTCTCGAAAAACTTCAGAAAAGCCGTGCGAATCTCGGCGGCCGTCATGTAGGTGTCGGGTTTCATAAAAAATGTGTCTTATCCGATAAGCAGTACGCCCAATTATCGGGCGCAACAAAACCGCGGGCTTTGCACCCGCAACGATTCGGGGAATTTTACAGGAAAGGCTTTGTTCGGAAACAATTCGCGGAACATCGCTCTGAGACCGTCCATCCGAATCTTTCGCTGTGCCGCAAAAGAGAGGCGTTTTGCCCGTAAAGGAAAAAGACTCCTTTGTTTTGGAACAAAAAAGCAAAAAAAGCGGACGCCGAAAGTGTTGTTTTTCTACCTCAGCACTAAGTTAAACGTCCTACTGCCCCTAACAATTTCCGCCAACCGAAAATAAGTCATTTCTTCAATAAAATCAGTCAGTTACAAAAATTTAACATGAAAAATTCGTCATGGACTTTTCATGAATCTGTACTTGAACTGAAACAAATAATCCGTATCCTCACGTCCGAGTCCTCGCTTGAGGCACCAAAAATAGAAAGAGCCGCATCAAGGATTCTCTGCGATTGTGCACTTTCTCTTGTTGTGTGTGCTCGGGGCAGCGTCACTGTTCCGAAGAAGAAGTAATTTCACACACCGTCATTTATTTTTTCGGCTTTCTTTCCCAGGAACGTCAATCATGAAAAAGACTTTGGTTGGTTTGGCTGCTGCCGCGGCTATGTGCAGCGCCTCCGCAGCGTCCGTGACGCTGTACGGTATCATCGATACCGGCTTTGCCTACAACTCCTACAACGACGACAAATACACTGCGCTGGCTGGCGCCGCCGACAACAGCTTCGGCATGATGTCCGGTCAGAGCTCCGGCTCCCGCTTCGGCCTCAAGGGCGTCGAGGAACTCGGCAACGGCCTGACGGTCGGCTTCATCCTTGAAGACGGCTTCTCTTCCGACACCGGCGCTGAAAAGGATCAGATGTTCGATCGTGAATCGAGCATCTACATCGAAGGCGGCTTCGGTAAGTTCGGTATGGGCCGTCTGAGCACGCTTGCCAACGACGCCGGCACGACCGGTCTGGGCGGCTACTTCTCCTCCTTCGGTACGGGCTGGGGTGACGTCGGTGTTCAGAACTACATGCAGGCCTATCGTCCGAACCGTATGGACAACATGGTCTACTACAAGACCCCGAACTTCGCCGGCGCCGAAGTCTGGGTGCTGTACGGCATGGGTAACGAAAAAGACAAGACCTACGAAAACGAATCCTCGCGCGACCGCTACTACGCTGCTGCCGTGACCTACAACAACGGCGGTCTGAGCCTGTACGGCGCTGTCGACGTGCTGAACAAGGCCAGCTTCGGCACCAACAACACCGCTGACACCGAAGACAACCAGATCACCATCACGGCTGCCGTCAACTACGACTGCGGCTTTGCCAAGTCCTACCTCGGCGTGCACTGGTTTGACAACGCCAAGGCTGTCGGCTCGAGCAGCTTCGGTGGCGATTGGGGCCGCATGGGCAACTTCAAGAAAGATGACGGTACCGCCGTCTATTCTGGTTTCGGTGACGCCAACGGCTGGTCCGTGATGCTCGGCGTGGATATTCCGGTCGGCAACGGCAAGGTCAAGACCACCCTCGGCTACTTGGATGCCTCCTCCGACAATGAAGATTTCTCCGCCTCTGCTGATGTCGATCAGGACCTCAAGCGCTTCATGGTCGGTGCCGGCTACGAGTACTACCTCTCCAAGCGCACCACCGTCTACATGGGTGCCGGCTACCTGCAGGACAGCATCGATACCGCCAAGGGCAACAGCTACGATCCTTCCTGGGTTCAGGTCAACTGCGGTCTGAAGCACAAGTTCTAATCGCTTGACTTCAACCGGTGCATCGGGAAAGAATCTTCGGCTTCTTTCCCTTGCCCGGAAGCAGATAAGACAACGGGACGCAAATCATCGCATTTGCGTCCCGCTCTCGTTGGTGCGGAGGATTTTCTCAGTCCAATGCCTGCGCCATACGCTCTGCCAATGTCTGCGCCAGAACCTTATCCCTGGCTTCAACCATGATGCGAAGCAACGGTTCTGTTCCCGACGGACGAATCAGCACGCGACCGCGATCGGCTAGTTCCGCCTCGCACGCCTTGATCTCGGCGGCAAACTTCGCGTTGGCTTTCCAATCGTAGCCCTTGGCGATGCGTCGGTTGATGAGAACCTGCGGCATCAGCTGCAGATCGGCCGTGAGTTCGGCAAGCGTCTTGCCGCTTGAGACGACGGCCGCGAGAACTTGCAGAGCGCTCACGATGCCGTCGCCCGTGGTCTGGCAGTCAAGAGCAATCAGATGGCCGGAACTTTCGCCGCCGTAGAGCCACCCCTTTTCCAGCAGCCTTTCCATCACATAGCGATCGCCCACCTTAGCACGCTCAAAGGGAATGCCAAGTTCCGCAAAGCGCTTTTCCAACGCGAAATTGGTCATCAGCGTGCCAACGACACCCGATTTCTTACCCATCGCCTCAATGCGTTCTCGCGCCATGACATACAAAAGCGCGTCACCGTTGTAGACGTTGCCCTTGCTGTCGGCCATGATCAGGCGATCGGCATCGCCGTCAAACGACAGCCCCAGATCGGCACCGGCCTTGGAAGTGCGTTCGGCAAGATCGTCGGTGTGCGTCGCGCCGACGCCTCGGTTGATGTTAAAGCCGTCGGGTTCGACGCCGTCGGAGACAATGTCGGCACCGAGTTCGTGGAACACGGAAGGCGCCGCATGATAGGCCGCACCGTGAGCGCAGTCGAGGTAAAGCTTCATTCCCTTGAGGTCAAGCCCCGTCGGGAAGGTGCTCTTGCAGAACTCAACGTAACGCCCGCAGGCGTCGTCCAGACGATAGGCCTTGCCGAGCGCGTCGCTTGCTACACACTGATAACCCTTGGTGATTTCGGCTTCGATTTCTTCCTCTACGGCATCGGGCAATTTCGTCCCGTCGGCAGAGAAGAACTTGATGCCATTGTCGTGGTACGGATTGTGACTGGCACTGATCACGACGCCCGCGTCCAGCCGCAAGGCGCGCGTCAGATAGGCAACAGCAGGCGTCGGAACCGGGCCGCACAAAACAATGTCGACACCCGCAGCGGAAAAGCCCGCCTGAAGAGCAGCTTCAAGCATATAGCCCGACACGCGCGTGTCTTTGCCGATCAAAACCGTAGCGTGAGCCGTCTTGCTGCGGCGTGCAAACACACGGCCCGCCGCTTGCCCGAGCAGAAGCACGAAGTCGGGCGTAATCGGTGCTTCACCCACCGTGCCGCGCACGCCGTCGGTTCCAAAGAACTGTCTTGCCATTTTTCTCAATCCTTTCGTCAAACGCCCGCGGCGCTTGCTGCAAAACTCGAATTTTTTAATTTTAGCGAGCTGCCTGCATGGCCTGCCAGACGTCAAAGGCCTCACGCGTTTCCTTCACGTCGTGCACGCGCACGATTTGCGCGCCTCGTTCGACGGCAAGCAAAGCGCCCGCCACGCTCGAGACGATGCGCTTGGAAGGATCGGGTTGGTTGGCCGCTGCGCCGATCGAAGTCTTGCGAGAAAGTCCCATCAGATAGGGTCGGCCGCCGGCGACAAAGCGCTCCGTGTGCTTGAGAATGCTGAAATTGTGCTCAAACGTCTTCCCAAAACCGAAACCCGCGTCCCAGCAAATTTGCTCGAGCCGCACGCCCTTAGCCAGAAGAGCCGCTTCACGGGCCTTGAGGTACGCTTCGATTTCGCCCAGCAAATCCTCGTAATCGGGGCGATTTTGCATGGTCTGCGGCGTTCCCTGCATGTGCATGATCACGAGTCCTGCGCCGCTTTGTGCGGCCACCTCTTCGGCGCCGGGCAGTTCAAAGGCGCGAATATCATTGAGAATGCAGGCGCCGGCTTCGAGACTGGCCTGCATCACCTCGGGCTTACTTGTGTCAACCGACACGGCGAAACCCTCTCGGGCGAGCTCGCGCACCACGGGCACGACGCGGCGAATTTCCTCTTCCACACTGACTTCAGCCGCTCCCGGTCGCGTCGATTCGCCGCCCACGTCCAAAATGTCGGCTCCCTGCTCGGCCAGGCGCTTGCCCCAGGCCACGGCCGCTTCAAATTCGTTGTGCGTACCGCCGTCGGAAAACGAGTCGGGCGTCACGTTCACGATACCCATGATCAGAGGCCGCGACAGGTCCAACACGCGGTCACGGCACTGCCACGTCGTCGCACGCTCGAAATTGTCTTTCTGCACCGTCTATCCTTTCAAAAAGAACGGCGGGACCGGCCCGCCGTCATTCAGTCATTTCGACCTTAATTATCTCGGTTCGTCCTTATCCGAAGCGGGAGCTTCAGCACTCGCCTCGTCAGCGGGAGCCTTGGCTTCCTGCACCGGCTCCTCGACCTTCTCTTCCTTGCGGGGTTCGGGCTTAGCCGATCCCGTCACCGGAGACTTGGGAGGACGCGGTTCGTTGCCCGCGAGAATGTCGTCGATCTGGTCGCCGTCAATCGTTTCCCAATCGAGAAGGGCCTTGGCCATGCGGTGCATTTCCTTCTGATGTCCTTCGATGAGCTCGCGCGCACGCTTGTACTGCTCGTCGAGAATGCGGCGGATTTCAGCATCAACCGCCTGCATGGTCTTTTCCGAGATGTGCGTGGTCTTCGTCACCGAACGGCCGAGGAACACTTCGCCCTCGTTTTCGGCATAGACCATGACGCCCATCTTGTCGCTCATGCCGTAGCGCATCACCATGTCGCGGGCCAGCTGCGAAGCGCGTTCAAAGTCGTTGCTCGCGCCCGTGGTCATCTGATTCATGAACACTTCTTCTGCAATGCGTCCGCCGAAGAGAATGGCGATGCGGGTGAGCAGATAGTCGCGATCGTACGAGTAGCGGTCCTCTTCGGGCAGCTGCATCGTTACGCCAAGCGCTCTGCCGCGCGGAATGATCGTCACCTTGTGCACCGGATCGGACTTGGGCAGAAGTTTTGCCACCAGCGCGTGACCGGATTCGTGATAGGCCGTGTTTTTGCGTTCGTCCTCGGTCATCACCATGGAGCGGCGCTCCGCACCCATCATGATCTTGTCCTTGGCAAGTTCAAAGTCGTTCATTTCCACCACACGGCCGTTGCGGCGGGCGGCAAAGAGAGCGGCTTCGTTCACCAGATTGGCAAGATCGGCGCCGGAGAATCCCGGAGTGCCTCGCGCGATCACGTCGGGCTGCACGTCGGGGCCGATGGGCACCTTCTTCATGTGCACATTGAGAATCTGTTCGCGACCGCGAATGTCGGGCAGCGGCACCACGACCTGGCGGTCGAAGCGGCCCGGACGCATCAGCGCCGGATCGAGCACGTCGGGACGGTTGGTTGCGGCAATCACGATGACGTTGGTGCCGGTTTCAAAGCCGTCCATTTCAACGAGCATTTGGTTGAGAGTCTGTTCGCGTTCGTCGTTGCCGCCGCCGAGACCTGCACCGCGCTGACGGCCCACCGCATCGATTTCGTCGATGAAGATGATGCACGGAGCGTTTTTCTTGGCGTTTTCAAACATGTCGCGCACGCGGGCCGCGCCCACGCCCACGAACATTTCCACGAAGTCGGAACCCGAAATCGAGAAAAACGGCACACCGGCTTCACCGGCAATAGCCTTGGCAAGCAAGGTCTTACCGGTACCGGGCGAGCCCACGAGCAAAATGCCGCGCGGAATATGGCCGCCCAAGCGCTGGAAACGCGACGGATCGCGCAGAAACTCCACGACTTCCTGCACGTCTTCCTTGGCTTCGTCGCAACCGGCCACATCGGAAAAGCGCACTTTATTGGCCGAATCGTCAAGCATGCGCGCCTTGCTCTTTCCGAACGAGAAAGCGCCTGACTTCCCGCCCTGCATCTGACGCATGAAGAAAATCCACACGCCGATCAAAAGCAGCATCGGGAACCAGCTCACAAGAATCGTCTGCAGGAACGACGGTTCTTCTTCGGGCTTGCCGAAGACCTGCACGCCGTTTTTACGCAGATCGTCAACCATCCACAGGTCGCCCGGGCTGGTGATCACGTAGGAAGCGCCTTCGACGGGCGTTACCGTGATCTTGCGGCCCTGCACGTCCACGCGGCGAATCTTGCCGTCCTTGGCATCCTGCATGAACTGCGTGTAGCTCGTCTGCTCGGCGTTCATGGGCGCTGTGGCCGTGTTGTCAAACTGCCGGAAGACGGTAAAGAGCACAAATGCGATGAGCAACCAGACCGCCACGCGGCCGATCATTCTGTTGTCCAAGATATTCCTCTGTCATGCGCGGACGGTCTTGCCGTGCAAGGCCGTCCTGTCTCGAATACGTAAATCAAATATGAAGCTGTCGGCGCTCTTTGTCTGCAGTCAACACCGAGCATAAAAGCCGCCGACACCAAAGCACGCTAAGCCTATCGCAAAAGCCGCGCAAATGCCGAGCGCACGTGCGTGAGATTCGTTAACAAAGTTTGCTTCTCGCTCACTTGTTCTTCAGGCGGCGTGCCACCACGTACATTTCCGCGCTTGAATTGCGGCTAGCTTCAGGTTTGCGCTGCGCCACACTCACGAAATGCTTCTTACAGTTTTCAATGAACTGGGAGTAGCCCGACCCCTGAAAGGCCTTCGTGACGAACACGCCCTCGGGCTTGAGGTGCTCGACGGCAAAGTCAAGCGCGAGTTCGTTGAGAAGCAGACTGGCATTGGCGTCAACCATCGCAATGCCCGAGAGATTCGGCGCCATGTCGCTGATCACGACGTCGAGCTTGTCGCCTCCGAGAATCTCGTTTAACTTGTCGGCCACTTCCTGTTCGCGAAAGTCCCCCTGCAGGAATGTCACGCCGTCGATGGGCTCCATCGGCAGGATGTCCATGGCGATGATGCGGCCCTTCAATTCGCCGTTTTTGTCCGTGAGTCGCTCGCGAACGATCTGCGTCCAGCTGCCCGGGGCACTGCCGAGATCGGCCACGTTCATGCCGGGACGAAAAAGATGTTCGGTATCGTCCAGCTCCGTGAGTTTATAGACGGAACGGGCGCGATAACCCTCGCGACGGCTCTTCTTGACGAAAGGGTCGTTGATATGGCGCTCAATCCAAGCGCGGTTGGAACGTAGTTTTTTTAGGGATTTGGGCATGAAAACAATTGACGTCCTCCCGCCGGCTCACGTCGGGGGATTTCTGCTGGGGGATTCCTGCTAACAGGCAGGGCCTGCTGCAGCTGGGTTTCTGTTGCTGATTCCCAATGGGAACTCATTTCACAGACGATCCGAGCCTGCCGGCTCATTCTTAATGACACCGCATTTTAGCGACATTCATCCGCCAACTCATACAGACGGTCTTCTGGCGTTAGTCAGATAAAATGCGTCCTACACGACTTTTTTAGGTACAAAGACGCAATTCAACAATGACAGAACTAGTTTTAGAGCGTAACGAAAGACTGCGCCTGCGCGCCGACGCCCATCACTTGAATCCGCTCGTGCTGATCGGAGAAAAGGGAATGACGCAGGCCGTCTTAAAGGAAATCGAGCGCGCGCTCGACGATCACGGTCTCGTCAAGGTGCACGTAGCCGGAGACGATCGCGAAGAACGCGACGAAATTTATCACACGGTCGCCGCAGAGCTTGGCGCCGCCCGCATCCAGGCCATCGGCAAGATGCTCGTCTTCTATCGCCCGCCCGTCGAAAAGACTGAAGAGGACATCGGGCTCGCTCAGCTGCGCGCCAAGTCCGACCCCGGCGCCCGCGGCATCAAAAAACCCTCCGACAAGAAAAAGAAGCTCGCTTTGGGTAAACCTTCGAGCGCCAAGGACGCCAAGCGCAAGAGTAAAGCGCGTGCGGCAGCCAAGCGCAAAACTAAAAAGGCCTCGCTTGCCTGACGAACTTCAGTTTTTCGTCTTCAAAGCCTGCGGAAAGTCCCTACCGCAGGCTTTTTTTTGCGAGCGCGGCAGGCTTGTATGACAACTCAATGACGATTTGATGACAGCTTTGTCATAAATCTGTCATAAACATCTGCGAAACTTTTCTATTAAGTTGTCAACAACCCATCCGTGCTCAAATGTCTGATTTTTATCTAGTCGTCCTCGGCTTTCTGGCCGTGCTGGCGTGCTTTGACTTGTTCGTAGGCGTCAGTAACGACGCCGTCAACTTCCTTAATTCCGCTTTAGGCTGCCGCATCGCGCGTTTCCGTACCACGATGTGGGTGGCAAGCTTCGGCGTTCTTCTCGGCGCAACCTTCTCCTCAGGGATGATGGAAATCGCCCGCTCGGGCGTCTTTCATCCGCAGATGGTCTGCCCACCTCCACCACCGTTTCCATCATCTTCGAGCTGCTCGGCAGCGCCCTTGCCGCCGCTCTCTACAAGATTTACGTTGCCGACGGCAGCTTCGCGGCCGTTGTTGACTACATCAACACCGCCAAGGCACTGACGATCATCTCAGGTATCTTGGTTTCCGTAGGCGTTGCCTTCGTCTCGGGCATGGTCGTGCAATACCTGATGCGTTTGCTCTTTACCTTCCACTTTGAAGCCATGTATCGCCGCATCGGCGGCATCTTCGGCGGCTTCTGCATCACGGCCATCTTCTACTTCCTCGTCATGAAAGGCGCCAAAGGCGCCAGCTTCATGCAACCCGAATGGATCGCCTGGATCGACGCCAACACCTCCGCCATCCTTTTGACGCTCTTCATCGGATTGTCCATTTTGTTCTCCATTTTGCTTTGGACAATCAACTTCAACATCTTCCGAATCGTCATTCTGAGCGGTACCTTCTCGCTTGCTTTCGCGTTTGCCGGCAACGACTTGGTGAACTTCGTCGGTGTGCCGCTTGCCGCTCTTGATGCCGTACGCGACTTCATGGCCAACGGCACCGACGGCGACACCTTCATGATGACTAGCCTTGCCGAAAAAGGCAGCAAGGCCGCCACAATTTTCTTGCTCCTGTCCGGTTTGGTCATGGTGCTCACGCTGTGGTTCTCCAAAAAAGCCCACCGCGTGGTTCAGACTTCCATCAACCTCTCTTCGAGCCAGCAGGGTGAACACGAACAGTTCGGCAGCTCCTTGCCCGGCCGCATGATCGTTCGCAGCTCCATGACGCTCGGATCGGTCATCCGTCAGATTCTGCCGATGCGCCTTCAGGGAGCATTGCATTCCCGCTTCAAGCCCCGTAAGCTTGAGCGCAACGAACAGCCGCTGCCCTTCGACTATGTCCGCGCATCCGTCAACCTGGTCCTCAGTTCCATTCTGATTGCCTCTGCAACCAGTCTGCAGCTGCCCTTGTCCACCACCTACGTGACCTTCATGGTCGCCATGGGTTCGAGCTTTGCCGACGGCGCCTGGGACCGTGAAACGGCCGTCTACCGCATTTCCGGCGTACTCACCGTGATCAGCGGCTGGTTCCTCACCGCCTTTACCGCCTGCTCGGCCGCAGCCCTGGTCTGCTGGATGGCGATGATGGGCGGCACCTACATGATGATCGCGCTGATGCTCTTTGCGATCACGCTGCTGATTCGCTCCAACTTCCTTAAGTCGCATTCCGCCGAGCAAAAGGAACGTCACCTCAAAAACGACGACTGCTACTCGGTACGCGACGCCATCAACGACACGGTCGGCCTGCATCTGCAGCACACCGTGGATCTGTACGAAGCCACCGTCAAGGCGTTTCTCAACGACAACGAATCGGCGCTTCGCAAGATCAAGAGCGAGTCGGCTGATTTCTTCGACCTGTTGAGCCGCGAACGCAGTGTCTATTACGACATGGCCCAGCAGCGCAAGTCCGACACCAAGCTCGACCGCGATGCCCGTTACTGCTACTACCGCGCATACACCGGCATGCGTGAAGTGGGAAGCAACCTGCAAAAGCTTACGACGACGGTAAAGGACCACATTGCCAACCGTCACCGCGTCTACAAGGGTGAACTCAAGGCCAATCTGATCCAGTTGGCAAGCGACCTGCAAAAGCTCGGCCGCGCCGTCAAGGGCCGCCATGCGCTCGAGTCGGTGAAGCTCAACGGCAACGACATCATCCTTGAAATCGACCGCATGCAGGAAAACCTGCTCTCGTCGATTGCCACGGAAAACATCTCGATGCGCGGCTGTGAGCTCTACCTCAACTTCCTGCAGTTTGCCCGCGAGCTCGTCAACCGCTACAGCATCGTGGCCGTGCTCCAGCACGAGCTCAACGAGCTGTGCGACCGAGCCAAGACGGACGACAAGAGCGAAGGCAAGTCCGGCGCCAAGCTCGAAAAGCCCGCCTCGCACACCGGTCCGCAAAACATCCTGCGTGCCCTGCACGTCACGGGCTTCGGAAAGAAATCCTAATCGGATCGATTTCTTAAGCTGATGGCAGCCCCGTACAATCCTCTCTGTTGTGCGGGGCTTTTCTTTGGTCCTGCCGAACACAAGGAACAACGCTCATGCGCGGACTGATTTTGTTTGATCTGGACGGAACTTTGATGGACAGCGCCCCGGGATTGGCCAACTCTGCCAATTTCCTGAGGTCTCGCGCGGGACTGGCGCCGCTTCCCTACGAAGCGCTTCGCGAACACTGCGGCAGCGGGGCAGCGGGAATGATTTGGGCGGGACTCCGCATGCCCCCCACGGCAAGCGTCTTTGAAGCGAGCAGGCGTGATTTTCTGGAGCACTACGCACAGATCATGGTGCAGGACAGCACGCCCTTTGAGGGAGTGCCCGACATGCTCGCACGGTTGACCGAAATGGGACTGGCATGGGGCATCGTGACCAACAAAGCCATTGAATTGGCCCGCCCCTTGTGCGAAGCCAAAGGCATTGCCCGACACGCAGCCTGCATTTTGTCGGGACAAAGCTTTCCCGCGCCCAAGCCCGCGCCCGATGCGCTGTTGCACGCCATGGCGACGCTGGGTTATTCGGCTGCTGAAACCGTTTACGTGGGAGACGACGAGCGCGACGCACAGGCCGCCGCCAATGCGAAAGTGCCATTCATTGCCGCCACCTGGGGCTACACCGGCAGCGGCGCCGCCGTCTCCGACTGGGGAGCGGCAGCGCTGGCCCGGCATGTGACCGAGTTGCCCGAACTGGCTGTACGTTTTCTTTCTCGCTAGACGTGCTCTTCCAGGCTCGTCTTGCCGTCGGTACCGAAAGCTAGGCGCTTTAAGGCTTCGAGGCGGTCGCGCAAGACGGCCGCCTGCTCGAAGTCGAGGTCTCGCGCACAGGCAAGCATCTTCTTTTCGGTTTCCTTGATTTCCTTGGCAAGACTCTTGTCGTCCTTGATGTCGAGCCCCTTGAGTTTGCCCTCGTCCTGTGCGCTTGCGTCCGGTCTGTAGACACCGTCTATGATGTCGCGCACTTGCTTGACGACGCTCTTGGGCGTTATGCCGTGCTCGCGGTTGTATTCCTGCTGCTTGGCGCGTCGTCGCTCGGTTTCGTCGATGGCCTGACGCATGGAGTCGGTCATCGTGTCGGCATAGAGAATCGCCTTGCCGCGCACATTTCGAGCCGCTCGGCCGATGGTCTGGATGAGCGAGCGGGTCGAACGCAAAAAGCCTTCCTTGTCCGCGTCGAGAATGGCCACCAGCGACACTTCGGGAATGTCCAGACCTTCTCGCAGCAGATTGATGCCCACGAGCACGTCAAAGACACCGGCGCGCAAATCGCGGATGATTTCTACACGCTCGACCGTATCAATGTCCGAATGCAGGTAACGAACGCGCACGTTGTGTTCGCGCAGATACTCGGTGAGTTCTTCTGCCATGCGCTTGGTAAGCGTCGTCACCAAAACGCGCTCGCCCGCCGCAGCCCGTTCGTTGACTTCGGAAAGCACATCGTCGACCTGCGTGAGTGCCGGACGCACTTCCACTTCCGGATCCACAAGCCCCGTGGGACGCACCACCTGTTCGACGACCTGCGCGCTCTTTTCCAGTTCGTACGCGGCCGGCGTAGCCGACACGAAAATCGAACGGCGCATCTTGCGCTCGAACTCATCGAACCTCAGCGGTCGGTTGTCCAGAGCCGAGGGCAAGCGGAAACCGTACTGCACAAGCGTTTCCTTGCGGGAACGGTCGCCGCGGTACATGCCCCCGAGCTGCCCCATCATCACGTGACTTTCGTCAAAAAACATGATGCTGTCGGCAGGCAGATAGTCAATGAGACAAGGCGGCGCTTCCCCGGGAGCCAGCCCCGTGAGGTGGCGTGAATAGTTTTCGATGCCCTTGCAAAAGCCCACCTGATCGAGCATCTCCAAGTCAAACAGCGTGCGCTGCTGCAGGCGTTGGGCTTCCACGAGCTTGTTGTCTCGGTAGAGCACCTCGATCCGCTCCTTGAGTTCGGCCTTGATGCCCTCCATCGCCCGAACGATTTCGTCGCGCGGCGTCACGTAGTGGCTCGCCGGATACACGACAAAGCGCGGCACACGCTGACGCACCTGCCCCGAGAGCGGATCAAAGAGCACCACCGCATCAACCTCGTCGTCGAAAAGCTCTACGCGTACGGCCACCTCGGCGTGTTCCGCAGGGAAGATGTCGATCGTGTCGCCGCGAACGCGGAAAGTACCGCGCAAAAATTCCATGTCGTTGCGTTTGTACTGCATCTTCACGAGCTGACTGATGAGATCCTTGCGCTCCTTGGTGTCGCCCGTACGCAGAATCAGACGCATCTGCGTGTAGCTCTCGGGCTTGCCGATGCCGTAAATGGCCGAGACCGTTGCCACGATCACGGTGTCACGGCGCTCGAGAATCGACTTGGTGGCGGCCAGTCGCATCTGCTCGATGTGCTCGTTGACGGCCGAGTCCTTTTCGATGAAGAGATCGCGCGCCGGTACGTAGGCTTCGGGCTGATAGTAGTCGTAGTACGAAACGAAGTATTCGACGGCGTTGTTCGGGAAGAACTCGCGCATTTCGCTGTAAAGCTGCGCGGCGAGCGTCTTGTTGGGCGCCATCACGATGGCGGGCACCCCCAGGCGCGCAATGATGTTGGCCATGGTAAAGGTCTTGCCCGACCCCGTCACGCCCAAAAGCGTCTGTGCGCTGTACCCCTCGCGCAGTCCTTCGGTCAGTTGGGCGATGGCCGTGGGTTGATCCCCCGCGGGATCGAACTCCGCATGCAGCTCAAACGGAGAATGCTCAAAAGTCAGAATCTGAGTCACGAAAACACTTCTCTACGAATGCATTGAGTGCGCAATTTGATAATTTCCGCCTCTTGGAACAAACCGTACGCACACCAAAGGTCTAATATTAGTTGTTGCCGTCGGCTCCGACACGCGTTTGCAGCCGACCGGACAAATTGGACGATAAATTTTCAACAACAACTAAACAGGGATGCATATGTCCGATGCTTTGTTCAGCAGCCTCGTTGCTGCTCCTGCCGATCCGATCCTTGGCGTGACGCAGCGCTACCGCCAGGATCCCCGCCCGCAAAAAGTAAATCTCGGTGTGGGCGCATACATGACTGACGAAGGCGTCACTCCGGTGCTCGACGTCGTCAAGGAAGCCGAAACCGCTCTTGCCGAAGCTTGCATTCCGCACAGCTACCTGCCCATCAGCGGTCTTGACGGCTACGGCGCGCATGTCCAGCAGATGGTTTTCGGTGCCGACAGCGAAATCGTTCTCTCGGGACGCGCCGCTACCATCCAGACTCTGGGCGGCACGGGCGCTCTGAAGGTCGGCATGGACTTCATGTTCCATATCTGCGGCGAGCGCGTCGCCTCCACGTCGCTGCCCACCTGGGGCAACCACAACGCCATCCTCGGCATGGCTGGCTACGAGATCAAACCCTACCGCTACTATGACGCCGCCACCAACAGCCTCAACTTCGAAGCGATGGTCGAAGACCTCAAGGCCCTGCCCGCCAAGACTCTCGTGGTTCTGCACTCCTGCTGCCACAACCCGACGGGCTACGACCTCACCGAAGAGCAGTGGAAGGTCGTGATCGATATCTGCCAGAAGGGCGGTCTTACCCCCTTCCTTGACATGGCCTATCAGGGCTTCCGCGACGGTCTTGACGAAGACGCCGCATCAATTCGCATGTTTGCCGCCTCCGGCATGAGCTTCTTGGTCGCCACGTCGTTCTCCAAGTCGTTTAACCTCTACAACGAACGTATCGGCGCCCTTACGGTCGTCTGCCAGAGCAAGGCCGAAGCCGACGTCGTAATGACGCAGCTGAAGGCTGTGGTGCGCTGCAACTACTCCAACCCTCCTGCTCACGGCGCATACATCGTCGAGCGCGTGCTCTCCGATCCGCAAAAGTACGCTCACTGGAAGGAAGAGCTCGGCGGCATGCGTGAACGCATCCGCTCGATGCGCAAGGCGCTGGCCGATGAAATGGCCCGCCTCGGTGCCAAGCGCGACTTCAGCTTCGTGACGCGCCAGGCCGGCATGTTCTCCTTTACGGGGTTGACGCCCGAGCAGGTTGAAAAGCTGGCAGCCGACTACGGCATCTACGCCGTCAAAAACGGTCGCATCTGCATTTGCGGACTCAACACCCGCAATGTGCAGTACGTGGCCAAATCCATCGCCGAAGTGCTCTGATAGCGCACCGATCGGCTGACTGGCCCCAAGCCGTCGTCTTTCTCACAAGGCGACGGCATTTTCTTTTTCTCTTTCGTTAGTTTAAATTTTCATTATAAGTCTTTAAGTTTCATAAACTTAGAGAAGTATTGAGCACGATTTTTGCTGAAAATCGTCTTGAATGGCGAATTTTCTCCGAAAAAGACTTGCCAAAACTCAAAAACACCTATATAGTTCTGCTTCTGCATTCCCCGATAGCTCAGTCGGTAGAGCAACGGACTGTTAATCCGTGGGTCGTTGGTTCGAGCCCAACTCGGGGAGCCACCTCTTCTTTCAGAGGGTTGCAGGAAGAAAAGAGCGCGTCACTTCGGTGTCGCGTTTTTTTTATTTCCGCAAGGAAAAGGCATATCAAACAAAAAAGCGCCGATCCGAAGATCGACGCTTTTTGTTGTCAAAACCGACTGTTGCCGTCTTTGCTTTTGCAACTAACGCTGAGCAATCTCATCCAACTGTCCGGACAACACCGCAACGATGGAACAGCGGTTGATGAACTCACGCGCAAACACAAGGAAATTCAGGTAAAGCTCACAACCGCGTACCGACAGCTTGTCGTCCGGGATACGGCGCAGCAGTTCAGCCTGCAACGCATCGATGCGATTGCTCGCCTCATCGGCATGCAGCATGACATTGCGCAAATTCAGCTTACCGTCTTCCCCGGTCGAGATCTGCTTAAGGTACTGCGCCAGATTCTGCAGCTCGTTCTTGAGCTCGCCCTGGTAAATTCGGTGGCGGTTAGCGACGTGATCGGTCGCAAGTTTGGCCAAAGATTGCAACGAACGACCGACTTCTCGCATATTGGTCGAAATGCGGTAATAGCAGTAGCGAGCGTCGAAGTCCTTGTTGGTGGGCTTGAAGCTTGAATTGGCCATGCGGTAGTACAGGCCGCGATCCGCACTCATCTTGTCGAACAACTCATTGCTGTCCGTTTTGATTTGTCGCAGATCAGCCTCTTTGTCAGCCAGGAACTTATCGACAAGTTCTCCGAATACGGCAACCGTCTTTTCAAAATTGACTTCCGTGCGCTCTTCGACAAGTTGCTGCATCTTGTGAGCGTCGTAACGCGTATCAAGATCGGCACGCATATCCACCGTATCGAGCTTGGCCTTGAGGTTGGATCGTACGAGAAGGAACACGGAACCCACGGCAAAGATCAAGGCGGCAATGCCCTCGCCCCAAAGCGTCAGCCAGCAAACGACTGCAGCCATGGTCGAAGCGCAAAGCGCCGTGATAAACCAGCCGCTGATCACGGTCAACACACCCGAGATACGATAAACAGCGGTTTCACGATCCCAGGCACCGTCGGCAAAACTTGAACCCATCGCAACCATAAAGGTCACGTACGTCGTCGACAACGGAAGCTTCAGGCTCGTTGCCGATGCAATCAGCACGGCGCTCACGACCAGATTGATCGAGGCGCGCACGTAGTCAAACGGCAGCGGCGTTTCGCCATGCAGTAACTTCTTGGGCTCGAAACGGCTGTCGATGCCCTTTTTGACTCCCATGGGAATAAATTGATTGACGAGACGACCAAAGCCCATGCTGGCGCGCACGATCATACGGCCCGGCAAAGAGCTGCCGAACTGTTCGTGTTCACCGGAGTTGCTCGAAGACAGGTTGATCGATGTCCTGTCTCTTATACACATCTCCGAGCCCACGAGACTAAGGCGAATCTCGTA